>Ga0209702_10000109_pt1 | contig 149172 bp, 138 predicted proteins | sample FRY01_FD_187210 | JGI IMG/M metagenome (GOLD analysis project Ga0209702, IMG submission 187210) | Freshwater microbial communities from Lake Fryxell liftoff mats and glacier meltwater in Antarctica - FRY-01 (SPAdes) (version 2) | ecosystem: Environmental > Aquatic > Freshwater > Ice > Glacier...
TATAGAAGGAATACCCGCTAAATTGGATGTCATCAATTGAATAAAATTTCTAAAGAAACCATGCTTCGTATATTCATTGATATAAATTGCCGACATCACACCGATAGGAAATGCTACGATGATACTGCCGCCAATCAAACAAAGTGTTCCAATAATTGCAGGGTAAATACCTCCTTTCGTCATTCCATCTTTCGGCATTTCTGAAATGAACTCCCAGCTAATAACGCTACTTCCTTTGTAAATAATAAATCCGAGAATTGAAAAAAGAATTCCGATCACAAGAAAACTCAGCACTCTGAACGACCAGAACGCTACATTTTCAGTAATGCTTTTTCTTTTGTAATAATCCATCTATACTTATCTGTTTTTATGTTTTCGGGAAATGTATTCCACCCATAGATTAATGATTAAAGTAAGAATAAATAAGATACATCCCAATGCGAACAAGGCTTTATAATGAATACCTCCATTAGGAGCTTCTCCTAATTCCGCAGCAATAGTAGCCGGTATGGTTCTTACCGGTTGTAATATAGTATGAGGAATAATAGCGGCATTACCGGTCACCATTAATACCGCCATGGTTTCCCCAATAGCACGTCCAATTCCAAGAATTGCTGCAGCAGAAATTCCGGAAATAGAGTAGGGGATGACCACTCTTGTAATGGTTTGCCAACGGTTAGCACCAAGTGCAAGACTCGCTTCTTTCATTGCTCTTGGTGTGTTTCTAATAGCATCTTCAGAAACTGTAATGATTGTAGGTAAAGCCATAATAGCAAGTACAATACTACCAGCTAATGCAGTTTCTCCAACCGGTAAATTGAAAACATTTTGTATCATCGGAACAATGATGATTAATCCGAAAAATCCATATACAACTGAAGGAATGCCTGCTAACAATTCAATCACCGGTTTCAATAAATTTCTCATTCTGGAATTAGCAACTTCGGCCATATAAATAGCGGTAGCAAGTCCGATCGGTAATGCAATTAAAATCGCTATTAAACTCACCCATAAAGTGCCCAAAATAAGCGGTAATGCGCCAAGTTGCACTGCAGGAAGCGCAGTTGGAAACCACTCTTTTCCTTGAATAAATTCGGAAAGATTTACATTTGGAATTACAATGAATTTTCCTTTAAAATCGGCCGCAATTTGCTTTTTTGAAAAGACAGCGATGATGCCGGGTTGAGCGCTGATTAATGAATCAATTTTGTGTGGAAGTAATTCAAAGTTTTTCCCAAGTTCATCTTCTGTAAAATATGAACTCAAGTCGTTAAATGTAAAAAGAATGATGCTGTCTTTTTTGCCACCCAACTCCGACCAATGAGTAATTTTACGATCAAAAATATTTTTTATTTCTGCGGCGGTGATCGTGCTCACCGTATTTGATTTATTAACAGCTAAAATATTATCACCTTCTAATGGATTTTCATTAAAAACAGAAAGCCCTTCACTGAATAAAAAAAACACAATCAGCAGCACCGTAAGTGTAGTTACAGTACTGCTGATTAGAAATATTCCTTGTATAAGGTTTGCAAATAATTTTTTCACTTCAACGCAAAGATAATAATCACTTGTTCAATGGGACATATCCAACTTCAAGAACGTTTTTTTGTCCTGTTTCTGACAAGATATAGTCAATAAATGGTCTTACTGTTTCAGCCTTTTTTTCGTCAAAATAGTAATACAAGGGACGAGACACCGGATAAGTTCCATTCTGTGCATTCGCAATTGAAGGCTCCACAAAAGTTTTTCCTTGATCATAACTTACCGCCAATTGCTTCACTTCTTTGGTTTCATAAGCCAAACCAATATATCCAATAGCTCCTTCAGTTTGCCCAACCGATTGTACTATAGCACCGGTAGCCGGCATGTTTAATACAGAAGCATCGTAGTTCTTTTTGTCCATCACATGTTCTTTGAAAAATTCATAAGTACCTGACGATGTTTCTCTGGAATAAGCAATAATTTTCATATCACTGCCACCCACTTCTTTCCAATTTTTAGTTTTTCCGGTGTAAATGTCACTGATTTGTTCATGCGTTAGCTGATTTACTTTATTTTTAGGATGTACAATTACCGCTAAAGCATCTCCTGCAATAATTACTTCAGTAATTTTTTGACCTTTGGTTTCGAAGTTCATTTTTTCATCCATTTTTAAAACTCTAGAGGACATTGCTATATCAGTAGTTCCTTCTGTCAAAGCCGTGATTCCAACTCCCGATCCACCACCAACAATAGTGATCGAAGCTTCAGGATGCTCTTTCATGTAACTTTCCGCTTCTTTTTGTGATAATGGTAATACAGTATCACTACCCTTAATTGTAATAGAAACGGTTGCAGCTGTTGATGTTGTTTCTTCAGTGGGTTCTGCTTTTTTATTGCCACAAGCACTGAATACAAGAGCAAGGAGGGCAACGGCAAGAATCTTTTTCATTTTCATTGGTTTGATAATTATTATTTACTTTTTAAGAGTTTTTTTTGCGAGGGAAACTTTAATTCAAGAGTGCTTTTTTTTAGCTCTCTTATTGTTTGAATTCGAGTATCACCACGCTGCAAATGGATTAAGAAATTGTTAAGTTCTTATTTCCTTAATGTTAATTTAATATTACCAAAAAAAGCCCTCAATCGTTAAATTGAAGGCTTATTGGAATTAAAAGCTAAAAAATGCTTAGTAATTGGTGTTTTGAGGATCCCAGTTGGCCCATCCATTGGTCCAATTGGTAGTTCCGAAAGCACCGCGATAAGTAACTACTTCCATTCCGCCTAAGTTCGTAGAACTGAAATCTGCACCGCTTAATAGAATAGATCCGGCAATTGGAAGGAAGTCAGGAGTGACTCCGTAAGGATTGGTTGTAAGGTTTGCATTATCATATTGAATGCTGTTTCCATAGAATGAATTGTTAAACCATGTGCTGATATTAAATGTCGATCCGCTTGCTACTGCAAGTGGTGTATTGCAACTTGCAATGATGTTGTTTTTGAATTGCAAATCTTCGATGGTTGCATTGTTTTCGCTACTGGTACCATCGATCAACAGACCTACAGGATATCCGGAGATAAGTGAATTGTAAATACTTGTTTTTGTATTTCTGCGAAGATGTGCTGCTCTTTTGAAATTCGAATTGACTGCAAATGCTGTATCTTGCTTAGGTCCGAATACACTAACGTTTGAAAATATTGCTTTTGTGTAAGGTGTTAGACTTGATCCGGCTGCATCATTGTCAGACTCAAATCCATTCGAACCGGATACGTCAGCGATGTTTGCATCTCTTAATACCACGGCGAATTGAATTTTTCCTACATAACCATTGTCTGTATCTAAATCGTCATCCGTCGTTTTAAAGGAGATGATGTGTTTCAAATTAACAGTGCCACCAAACATTTCATATGAATCATCACCAGAATAAGAAATTTGAATGTAATCGATCTCTGTCGTGCTTCCAACTCCACCTAATGTAAGTCCGTTGATTTCCTGATTAGGTTGAAAAGGAATTCCTGCGTATTCAATACGAACATAATTCAAACGTCCTGAATTGTCTGCAACATCAGTTCCACCATAAAGTGCATCCGGTCCACCTTCAATCTGACCTTCTCCACCAGGTAAATTGATGGGTGCTTTTCCGCAAATAATAATTCCGCCCCAGTCACCTGGATTCCTAGTTCCTACAGCTTCATTTGACGTGAATACAATAGGATCTGACGCTGTTCCATTCGCGTAAATTTTTGCTCCACGCTTAATAATTAAAGTGCCTTTGGTTGATTTGTCTCCTTTAATAATCGTTCCTGCCTCAATAGTTAATGTGGCTCCTTCATCAGCATAAACAAATCCTTTTAATAAATAAGTTTCTGTGCTTTCGAATGTGTAATTCTGATTGCTGTTACCTTCCAATTGGATGGTTCCACCTGCTAAAACTGTACTTGTGAAGTTCACAACATTTCCAGGTGTGTTGGTAGTGTTGTCATCGTCCTTTTTGCAAGAATTCAATAGAGTAAGTGCAACCACCGAGAGCAATAGAATTGTTTTGTTGATCTTTTCGATCTTGAATAGTTTTTTCATTTTTTGTTTAATATTAGTTCCAAGTGCAAGATTAGGACTTGTATTTATAGATAGTGTTATGCCAATTTGAAGGAATTGTTATCTATGAAAAAAAGAAGACTGTTTTTGAAAAATAACAATCTTCCGAACATGAAATTCAATTATTTTAATAACGCACTACAAATCCAAGTGTATAATAAGTTCCTCTTATATAACTATAGATCAACTCGTCGTTGTTCTTTATTTTGCCATCTTCATTGCTGTCCTGGCGTAAAACTACAGCTTGATTTAAAATATCCTGAGCACCCAATTTAATTTCAAAGTTTTTGTTGATGGTTTTAGTGATGGAGAAATCAATTACATTACGAGGAAGTTCATAGACATCAGGTGTTCCTTCAGTCCCTACAACAAAGAGTCTTTCTCCAATAATGTTGTACTGCAAATTACACTGTAGTTTATGTTCCTGATTCGTGTAATAGAGACCGGTGTTGATTACATAAGGAGATTGGCCCATCATAATACGAGATTTCTTTTGCCCTACAGCTTCTGCTCCCAACTGAACACGACTATAAATATAAGTTGCATTCATCCCAACAGAAAGCATGCTTAAAAATCCCGCTTTGAAAATGGGTTCAAGTGATTTGCGCAATTCGATTTCTGCTCCGGTACTGTATGCACTCGGAGCATTTTTGAAGATGAAATTCCTAGTTCCACCCGATCCCGCGCCAGGTTTAAAATATTGTTCAATGGGATTGGTGAAAGATTTATAAAAGACTCCGAAAGAAATTAATTCTCCTGATGCAGGATAATTTTCCCAGCGTAAATCAAAGTTGTTTATTTCCGGCGTTTTCAAATCTGGATTTCCGAATAGTACATTGTTGAACACGAAATCATAGTAAGCAAATGGTGCAATTTCCCTGAATTCAGGTCGGTTTAAAGTTTTTGCATAGGCCAGTCGCAAAAGAGATTTTTTACTAACAGCATAGCTGAAGTTTATAGACGGTAAAAAACTGTTTACCGGATTGTCAATTTTCAATGGTTTGCCATTGTTATCTGAACTCTCCAGAATTAATCTGTTCGCCTCAAAACGTACTCCTCCGGAAACAATTAACTTATCACTGATTGGCCATGTACTTCCAATGTATATTGCAGAAAGTAAATTGTCGGCAGTGTAACTATCGGTTCCGTTAGTCCCTTCTGTAATTTTAAATCCTGTAGAATCATTGAAGTTAGCTTCGTTGAATATTTCACCGAGTGGTAAAAGCAAAAGGTCGTTGTTGAATTTATCGATTCTTGATTTAGTATATGCCAACCATCTTGCATCGAAGGTTCTGCTTTTCGATTCCGTGTAAAATCCTATTCGAAGTTTTAATTTTCTTGATTCGCTTAATTCGGCAATATCATGTTCTAAATTACCGGCAGCCATAAATGAATTTTCATCCATTGTAGAGTAGAATCGTCCTGCATCTGCTTGTGAGGCAGTGCTATTCACTTGAGTGAAATATTGAGTGGAATTATCTACTAAGCTCCTAAAAGTACGAATACGTCTGTAATCAGGTTCGCTAGTATGTGTATTGCTATATCCTAATGTCCAGTTCACGTTGGTCTTATTTCTATTGAAATCATGCTGTCCAGAAAGCTGACCTGAGTAAAGTCTTCTTTCATTGTATCTGAATGCATAATTTCTAACTTCATTTCCTTCTTCAGTATTGGTTCCTGTTCTGATACTGGTCCCGTTCGATCCTGTTTGATTGAATAGATTTCTAAATTCAATTTTATTTTTAGGATTGATCAATAAAGTAAAATTACTTAGTAGCCCCAAGGATGTTCTATTTGTTGAAGTGTTGTCATTGAAGGAATAAATGGTGTCACTTACATTATTGATAATATCAAATTGATTGTAGTTTAAATTCTGCGCAATTCTTGTTTCATAAGTATTGGAATAACTAATACCGCTAATGTTAGAAAAGATCATTTTTCCGATGGGGATTTTCTTGGAAAATGAAAGGTTGAAACGTTGATCAATGGGTGCTGATTTTTCTTTGGCGATCCATGTGTTGGGTAATAATTTGGCTAAAGCTACTTGCTCATTCAAACTTAAACCGGAAATGTTTTCAGGGAATTCAGAGGGTAAATCACGACTGCCGTTGTCCATTCCTAGCCAATCGGTTTTGCCAAGCGAAGCACGATTGAAATTTTTGAAAGTAGTATTGCTTCTTATACCGATGCTAAGACCCGCCGATATAAAATCATCATCCGGAACATTCTTTGTAAAAATTTTAACAACTCCTCCGGCAAATTCTCCTGGTAATTCAGGCGCAGCCGTTTTGTAGATCATGACTCTTTCCAACATTGAACTTGGGATGATATCAAATGAAAATGCTTTTTTATCTGTTTCCGAACTGGGAGCCATTGCTCCGTTCAATAAAACCGTGTTATATCTTTCACTAAGTCCGCGAATAACAATGAAGCGGTCTTCCATGATACTTACACCTGGCAATCGTCTGATTACTTCGGATGCATTACGATCTTGTGTTTTTGATATTTGTTGTGCGGAAACACCATTCACTATTTGTGAAGATGAACGCATATCAGCCAATACTGCATTTTCGGTATTTGTAATTCGCGTTGCAATAACCTCGGCATCTTTTAGAATCTTCGAGTTGGTTCCTAACTTAAAATCAAGAGTTAGATTTATTCCTGCTTTAACAAATACACCATTTTTGCTCATAGGTTCATAACCCACATATGATATTTTTAAATTGTAAACTCCCTCTTTGATATTTTCAATGGTATATTTGCCGTCAATATCCGTAACTGCTCCAATTGAAGTGTTTTCCAAACTCACAGTGGCTCCAATAAGCGTTTCACCTGTAGTGTTGTCGGTTAGGGTTCCGTGAATGGATCCGGATTGTGCTTGCACACTTGAAGTGTAAATGACAGATAGACACGTGATTACACATAATTTAAAGAAATTTTTCATAGCTTAATTAGTTCCGCTACAAAATTCATTTTCTAATAAAAAGAAAAGTTTAATTCAAGTTTAAATTAATATTATGAACTTACTGAAGCGTTGATATTATTGTCATATCAAATCATAATTTATTTGGATTAATTTCTTAATATTGGTGAATGAGATTCAAAGACTTTTTACATAATTAATGCTTCGTTAATAATTTATTAATACTACGAGGCTAAGTTTGCAGCATAAATTATGACAACCAACGATTTAATTAAAATTCTTCTTGTTGATGATGAGCCGGATATTCTGGAGTTTATGGAGTACAATCTCAAGAAGGAGGGCTATCATGTACTTTTAGCCAAAAACGGTTTGGAGGCATTAGAGATTGCGAAAAAAGAATTCCCTCAATTAATCATTTTAGACATCATGATGCCTGAGATGGACGGAATCGAAACTTGTCGTAGAATTAGAGAAAATAAGGAATTAGAGCATGTGATGATCGCTTTTTTAACGGCAAGAAATGAAGAGTATTCACAATTGGCAGGTTTTGACGTTGGAGCTGATGATTATATTTCAAAGCCAATTAAACCGAGAATTTTGACATCCAGAATTAAAGCCTTGTTGCGAAGAACGAGCTTTGACAAGTCAAAACCACCGGTTCAAATTGGTGATCTGAGAATCGACAGGGAAAGTTATCTTGTTTACCAAAACGAAGTGCCGATTTCTTTTCCAAGAAAAGAATTTGAACTTTTATCTCTTCTTACTTCTAAACCCGGTAGAGTATTTACAAGGGAAGATATTTTAGCTAGAGTATGGGGTACTGAAATCGTCGTAGGTGATCGTACTATTGATGTTCATATTCGGAAGATTAGGGAGAAATTGGGTGATGAAACCATCAAAACCATTAAAGGAATCGGGTATAAATTTGATATCTGACAAAGAGAATCCTTGTTTTTTTTGAGTGGAGCGGCAAGTCTGCAAACAAATTTAATTGAAGTTTTAAGAAAAAGGCGGATTAGTTCGTGCTGAATCGTAAATTGTTCGGATCATTGACTTTATAATTGTTATTTTTGTCAGGTCAAGATGAACAAAGATTTAAATAAAAACCAAACATTTCTTTCTGCGTTGACGCTTTCATTTGTTATGATTTGCGGATTGTTTTTTGTGTCCTATTTTTTTGATGATCAAGTTACGAATCTTGAGTTTGTAGTTTTGTTTGTTCTTTTCTTTTCGTTTGTTTATTTGTTTCTGTCCATTTTAAGGATAAAGCAAATTGAGAATCTTCGGATTCAAATTTATCATCAGATTATAAAAATGCGTAATCCAAAGGAAGTGTTGCGCCCACTTGATTGGAAGAAGTCAGATGTGAGTGTTGAAATAAATAAAGTGCTTCGCGACTGGAGTAATGAATCGAAAGAAGAGATAGGTCATTTGAAGCAGGTTGAAATATATAGACGTGAATTTTTGAGTAATGTTTCTCATGAATTAAAGACGCCTGTGTTTTCAGTGCAAGGATATATCCATACTTTGATTGATGGTGGTATCGACGATCCGGATGTCAATTTGCATTATTTGAATAAAGCAAGTAAGGCCATCGATCGTTTAATAAGTATGGTGGATGATTTAGAATCGATTTCTCGACTTGAATCAGGGGAGTTGATTGTTGAGCCTCGCACTTTTGATATTCTGGATTTGGTTCGAGACGTTTCTGAATCTCTCGAATTCCAGTCGAAAGAAAAAGGGATAGAGATACAAGTAGATGCATTAACTGATAAAAAGTTTTATGTCTATACCGACAAAGAACTTGTTCGCCAAGTGTTGGTGAACTTTATTGTGAATTCATTAAAGTATGGTGTTAAAAAAGGGATTACGAAAGTACGTTTGACGGAAACTCCCGATAAAATTATAGTGGATGTTGAAGATAATGGAATCGGAATTGAGAAATCTCATCTTCCTCGGTTATTTGAACGGTTTTATAGAGTCGACAAAAGCCGTTCTCGTGATCAAGGAGGTACTGGATTGGGATTGGCTATCGTGAAACATATTTTGGAAGCCCTTGGAGAAAGTGTACAAGTAGATAGCGAAGTAGGGAAGGGTACCATCTTTACTTTTTCATTGCCTCGTTCAAAGTAATGGTGCTAAAGGATAAATTGATATGCGAATAAATAGAATTTAATTATGCAGAATAAAGTAAATAAAGCGAATTCAAAGGCGGGGAAAATAAAGTCATTTGATCCGAATGGACCTGCATTAGAGAATGCAAATATTTTTGGATTGCCTTTTACTTCTGATGAGTCTTCTATAGTTTTAGTTCCTGTTCCTTGGGAAGCAACGGTGAGTTATGGTTCGGGTGCATCACAAGGACCCAGAGCAATACTTGAAGCAAGTGCTCAAGTGGATTTGTTGCATCCTGAATTTATAGATGTGTGGAAGGTCGGAATATCAATGGAAGAAATTCCTGCAGCCATTTTAAAGCAAAGTATTGAATTAAAGAAAAAGGTGGCGAAAATCATCGATGCCCATGGGAAAGGTGTAGATGTTTCAAAAGACTCGAAATTGAAAACAATTTTAAAAGAAGTTAATGCCGGTTCACTTTCATTAAATGATAAAGTGTACCGACAAACATCAGCATTGTTGAAGAGCGGAAAACTGGTCGGACTCCTTGGCGGAGATCATAGCACACCATTGGGTTTTTTTAAAGCGCTTTCAGAAAAGTATTCGAAATTTGGAATACTTCAAATTGATGCACATATGGATTTACGTAAATCATTCGAAGGTTTTACCTACTCGCACGCTTCCATAATGTACAATGCTTTGGAAATAAAGCAAATTTCGAAACTGGTGCAATTGGGAATTCGTGATTATTGTTTAGAAGAAGATGAGTGCGCTAAGTCAAATAAAAATCGAGTGAAGGTGTTTTCTTATGCAGATGTAAGTCGAAATCGATACAAAGGAATGACATGGAAGAAACAATGTGATGAAATCATTGCTTCTCTTCCCGATCTAGTACACGTGAGTTTTGATATTGATGGCTTGGATCCGAAGTTGTGTCCAAATACGGGTACTCCGGTCCCCGGAGGATTTGAGTTCCATGAAATCACCTATTTATTATCGGCATTAGCAAAAAGCAAGAAAAAAATAATCAGCTTCGATTTGAATGAGGTTTCTCCCGGCGAAAATGATTGGGATGGAAATGTTGGTGCGCGTATGCTCTTCCATCTATGTGGTGTTTTGGCAAAGTCAAATAAATTGGTTTGAACTTCTGAAGAAGAGTACATCCACAAATCGATTCTCATATAGTTTTGTGAATTGCTTTTTTTGTTTTGCAAATTGAAGGTGGAATGTTATTCCTTTGAACGCAGAGACGCAGAATCGCAGAGAATAAATTGTAAGCATGTTTTAGTGCGCTTCTTCATTATTTTTAAAAACACAAATAGAACTCTTTTGAAATAGAATGAATTTGGTGAGCCATAACTTTTGAAAGCAAATAGAATAAAACGTAATAATTTACTTGTACTTTAATCGATTTGAGGTTATTGTAATAGCACCTCTGCGACTCTTCGTGAATAGAGATGAAGGTTTTTTTTATAAATTGTACTATTAAAATGATTTGCAATTCGAAATAGGAACAAGATTTAAATTATGATGCTGCAGATAAATTTATAGATTCATAGAAAATAAAAAAGCCCACCTAAATTTAGGTGGGCTTCTTGTTGAAATTAATTCAAGCTTATTTTTGCTTCTGCATTTTTATTTTTAAAGAGAAAGTTATTGTTTTTATCTATATCGATTTCAATAGAATCATCTTTCGAAATTGCATCAGATAAAATTTGTTTGCTAAGTTCATTCATGATTCTTTTTTGCATAACTCTCTTGAGTGGTCGTGCTCCAAATTGCGGATCATATCCTAATTGTGCCAACCATTCAATGGCCTTTTCAGTGATGCTTAATTGAATGTCGTTTAAGGCTAACATTTTTGCAAGCGACTTGAACTGGATCTCTACGATCTCATGAATTTCGGCTCTTGTTAATGGATTGAACATGATGATTTCGTCAATTCGATTTAGAAATTCAGGACGTAAGGATTTCTTTAATAAGTCAAATACTTCTAGTTTCGTTTTTGCCAGAATTTCATCTTTGTTCTTATCAGTAAGTAACTCAGAATTTTCTTGTATTAGCGATGCACCAATGTTCGAGGTCATAATGATAATACTGTTTTTGAAGTTGGCGGTTCTTCCCTTGTTGTCTGTTAATCGTCCATCATCTAAAACTTGCAATAAAATATTGAATACATCCGGATGCGCTTTTTCAATTTCATCTAAAAGTATAACGGAGTAGGGGCGGCGGCGAACAGCTTCCGTCAATTGGCCGCCTTCATCATAGCCTACATATCCCGGAGGCGCTCCAATGAGTCGACTCACACTATGTCTCTCCTGATATTCACTCATGTCAATACGAGTCAAAGAATGTTCGTCGTTGAATAAAAATTCTGCAAGTGCTTTTGCTAATTCGGTTTTCCCCACACCGGTAGTTCCTAAGAAGATGAAAGAGCCTATGGGACGTTTCATATCTTGTAATCCTGCTCTGCTTCTTCTCACGGCATCAGATAATGCTGCAATGGCATCTTCTTGGCCCACGACACGCTTATGCAGTTCTTCTTCTAAGTGCAGCAACTTTTCGCGTTCGCTTTGTAACATTCGCTTTACTGGAATGCCTGTCCATCGAGCAACCACTTCTGCAATGTCTTCGCTGTCTACTTCTTCTTTTATCATCGCTTTGTGATGCTGAGCATCCGATAATTTGCTTTGATTTTCAAGGAGAATTGCTTCAGCATTTTTTATTTTGCCATAGCGAATCTCAGCTACCTTACCATAATCACCCCCTCTTTCTGCTTGTTCCGCTTCCAGTTTTAATTGTTCTATTTCTTCACGCGTTTGTGTAATGGTATCGATGATATTTTTTTCTGTTTCCCATCTTGCCTTGATAATATTTCTCTCTTCGTTGAGATTGGCCAATGTCTCACTCAATTCGGAAAGTTTCTTTTTATCACCTTCTCTTTTTATGGCAGCACGCTCAATTTCGAACTGCATAATTTTTCTTTGAATCTCATCTAATTCTTCCGGTACACTGTTCATTTCCATACGAAGTTTAGCCGCAGCCTCATCCATCAAATCGATGGCTTTGTCAGGTAAAAAACGGTCGGAAATGTAACGGTCGCTTAATTCAACCGCAGAAATGATAGCTTCATCTTTAATTTTAACTTTATGATGTGCTTCATATTTTTCTTTTAATCCGCGAAGAATTGAAATGGCATCTACTACATTTGGTTCTTCAATGATTATTTTTTGAAAGCGTCGTTCCAGCGCTTTGTCTTTTTCGATGTGTTTTTGATATTCATTTAAGGTTGTTGCACCAATGGCTCTTAACTCACCTCGTGCGAGAGCAGGTTTTAGAATATTGGCTGCATCCATGGCACTTTCGCCGCCTGCACCTGCACCAATCAAAGTGTGAATTTCATCAATGAATAAAATGATTTCTCCGTTGGAGCTTATTACCTCTTTTATGACAGCTTTTAATCGTTCTTCAAATTCACCTTTGTATTTCGCACCAGCGATCAATGCTCCCATGTCGAGGGAGTATATTACGTTGCCTTTCAAATTTTCAGGAATATCTCCATTGATGATTCGATGTGCCAATCCTTCGGCAATAGCGGTTTTACCAACTCCTGGTTCTCCAATAAGGATGGGATTGTTTTTTGTTCGTCGGGTCAGAATTTGTAATACTCTTCTGATTTCTTCATCTCTACCAATCACGGGATCTAGTTTCCCTTCTCGGGCCAACTGATTTAAATTTCTTGCGTATTTCTGCAAGGTGTTGTATGTTTCTTCTGCCGATGCAGATGTAACGTTTTCTCCTTTTCTTAATTCAGCAATTGCTTTTCGAAGATCCGCTTCGTTCACACCATGCTGTTTTAAGATTTTCGCAATACGATCTTTACTATTGATTATAGCAAGCAAAATATGTTCTACCGACACAAAATCATCTTTGAATTCTTTGATGAGACTCATGGATTTCTCTAAAATTGCTTGCGTAGCGCTTCCTAAATAAGGACTTCCACCGTTCACTTTCGGATATCCAGCTACCAACTCCTCGGTTTCTTTTCCAAGAGCTTGCATGCTTACATTTAGCTTTTTTAAGAGGAAATTGGTTACGTCTTCATCCTTTTGAAGCAATGCCATCAACAAGTGACCAGGTTCAATGGATTGTTGATCATTGGAGGTAGCAATGCTTTGCGCCTGCTGTATCGCTTCCTGTGACTTGATAGTAAATTGATTAAAATTCATTTTATTGTTTTTCTTACTGTATCTCAAATACCGCCCCACATGGTCTTTACTGCTTTTTCAGGACGTATTGGCAGTCCTTTTTTAATTCTTCTGACAATACAACATCTTAAATTGTATTTTGATGTCAATACGTCTTTAGTTTACTTTTGTAAGCTGCTATTTTTGTAGCGGATGTAATTAAACTAATTTAATGAGAAAACGTATTTCCTTTATTTTATTGTTAAAGCGAAGAAGCTTTTCAATCATAGTATTTTTTCTAATGACGTTAATGTTTTTTCCTATCCATCTAAAAGCTCAAAATGCAATTTGGATTTGCCCTAACGATACTATTTTATTGGATGAATTGGGTGATTTTTTAGTGCAAAATTCTATTCCTGTTCGGGTGAAGAGTAATTGGCTTCATGCTATTTCTGTTGATGGTCTTACATCTGAAGAAAGAAAGAATATTAATAAACATTTTAATTGTCAATTTTCCGCTGTGCTAAAACTGAAAAGTACTAGTTTGAGTTTTGTTCAATATGGCGCATTAGAAAAATGTATTACACAAATGAATGGATCTGCATTTATTCAGGATGGATGGGATGGACAAGGAGTGAAAATTGGTATCGCTGATGCAGGATATTTATATTTGAATGACTCTAACAAAATGTCCGCATTGCAGCATCTTTGGATCAATCATCAAATAATTTTAACTCATGATTTTGTAAGCAATAAAGATACTATTGTATACGATGAATTGTATTATACAGGTAAAAAATCGAAAAGCAAACGTAGTAGAATTTGGGTGGTGGATTTGATTCGAAAAATTAAATTGATGCCTCATTCTCATGGTACTGAAGTTTTGAAAATGATGGCAGGCGTTGAGCCGGATACATCTTCTCAACTAGGATTAGCAAGCGGGGGTAATTATTATTTGGCTCGTACTGAAGATGGCGTCAAGGAGTTTAAAGAAGAAGAAGATTATTATGTATCTGCTTTGGAATGGATGCATCAATCCGGAGTTCGAATTGTGAACACATCTTTAGGTTATGGTAAAGGACGAAAATTAAAGGGAAGTAATTATTCTCCATTGCAAATGAATGGATCAAGTATGATTTCCCGTGCGGTTCAAATTGCATGTACTGAAAAGAACATGTTGGTAATAGTCGCTGCAGGAAATGATGGTGATAAGCGGAGTTGGAAAGTAATAACAACTCCTGCGGATGCAAAAGCAGCTTTAAGTGTTGGGGCTGTTTTAAATAAATTTGAAAAGGCGGAGTACAGTAGCATCGGACCCGAGTACAATGATTATCTTAAACCGGAAGTGGCTGCATTTTCAGAAAATGGCACCTCATTGTCAGCGCCGGCTGTTTCCGGATTTGCAGCTTGTTTGCTGGAAATGAATCCTAATTTATCGGCAGTAGCTTTGAAAGATTTAATTATTCGTTCTTCTCATTTATATCCATACGGAAATAATTTTATTGGATATGGTGTTCCTTTAGCAAACCGAGCAATTCAGCTTCTTGAATTTCCGGAAATGCATTTTTCAAATGCTTCTGAGGTCCACTTGCAAACAAATATTTACTCGATAGATAGCCTCCATGCTACTATACCATCTGTAACAGTTTTCCATAAGAAGAATGCTGTGCATGTATTGAAGCAAGAAGTTCTTCTCAGAGGTAAAGAAATGAATCGAATCATCGTGAAGCGGCCGAAAAATTGTTTGCGAAGTACAGTGCAAATCGGCTATCAGATTATAGAATTGTTTTGGGATGTTGATCCGGCAAAAAAATAGCTGCCTTACGGGGCAGCTGAATATATTAGGGATTGGACGATTCTAAAAAGTAATGGTGATCGTGCCTTTTTGTTCTAAAGGCATCGTGGTGCCACCGTCGTATTTTGCACTCTCCGCAGCTTGTTTGGCTTTGGTAAGCAAATATTGACTGGTGGTGGTTGTTCCTTCCACACCCGGATCTGCTTTTATTACGTCGCCATATTTATTGATGGTGATAGCTACAACAACGATCCCTTTTTCCATCGTCAAGTTGTCGACTTTAGGTTGCTTGGTAATTTTTCTTCCCGGCATGATATAAGAAATTCCTTTTTGTCCACTCTGAGAAATACTACTTCCTGATCCTGATTCACCATCAAATTCAATGGACTTGATTTGCCCTAATTGAAAAGTAACCATACTGCCTTTGTGGAAAAAAGTGACTGTATTGTCTTGAATTTTCTGAAGTTCGCCGTTCAAACGTTCACCGCTTTTTGTAACGATAACATGCTGAGCCATGCCGAGGTTAGGCAGGATAAATAATAATAGGAGGATACAATGTTTTTTCACGTGATTCGTCTTTTGTAGCTAACGATTCAAAACTAATATTTATTATAATTGTTTTGAGCTGACGAAAAGTATCTATGAACAGTCCTTTGTTAATTTGTACTTTTGCCTATAATTTATGAAAATACTACTCTCTTATTTAAAAGGTTATTGGAAATTAATTCTTTTAGCCCTCTTCCTTGCTGCTGTGAATCAGGTTTTTTCACTTCTCGATCCCTATATTTTCAAACATATTATTGATGATTATGTCACTCAATTTGAAAAATTATCGAGTGATGAATTTATTCGAGGCGTTGGAATGTTGCTCTTTGCGGCAGTGGGTGTAGCCTTTATTAGTCGGATTGCAAAGAATATTCAGGATTATTATGTGAATGTTATTACGCAAAAAATTGGTGCGAAAATTTATGCGGATGGTATCAAACACAGTCTAGAATTGCCCTATGATGTTTTCGAAGATCAAAGAAGTGGGGAAACATTGGGGATTTTGCAAAAAGTAAGAACGGATGTTGAAAAGTTGATCAGTGCAGTGGTGAATGTTCTATTTACTTCATTGGTCGCCATCATCTTTGTTTCTGTTTATGCATTTACAGTACATTGGTTAATTGCTCCAATTTATTTCGGCGTAATTCCGATTCTGGGCTTTGTGAGTTCAAAGTTGAGCAAGAAAGTGAAACGTATTCAAAAAGTAATTGTATCTGAAACAACGGCTTTAGCCGGGTCTACTACGGAGTCGTTGAGGAATATAGAGTTGGTTAAAAGTTTAGGTCTTTCTAATCAGGAAATCACTCGTTTAAATTCAAATACCGATAAGATTTTGGTCTTGGAATTAAAGAAAGTTAAATACATAAGGAGCTTGAGTTTTATTCAAGGTACATTGGTGAATTTAATGCGAACTGCAATTATGTTTATTATGTTGTATTTGATTTTTACACGTCAAATTACAATTGGTGAATTTTTTACGATGTTTATTTATTCGTTTTTTATTTTTGGCCCACTGCAGGAAATTGGAAATATAATTAATATTTATCGTGAGGCAGAAGTGTCATTGAATAATTTTGAAGATATTTTAAATATTAAACCGGAGGCTAAGCCGGAACATGCGAAAGCACTTGGTGTTATAGATTCGTTTCGTTTAAATCAAGTTTCTTTTAAACACCAGTCTGCTTCTGTAAATGCCGTAACAGATATTTCTTTCAATGTGAAATCCGGAGAAACGATTGCATTCGTCGGACCTAGCGGATCCGGTAAAACAACATTAGTAAAATTACTCGTCGGTTTGTACAAACCGCAATCAGGAAAAATTACTTATAATCAAATTCCTTCTGATGAAATTAGTTTGGATGAATTGCGTGCTCAGATCGGATTAGTTACTCAAGACACACAACTGTTTTCGGGAACAATCAGAGAGAACCTTCGTTTCGTAGCTCCCGGAGCATCCGATGAGGCTTGCTTGGACGTGCTTCAGAAGGCAGCTTTAAATTCCTTGTTGGGCCGTGTTGATAAAGGCTTGGATTCCGTTATTGGAGAGGGTGGAGTAAAGGTTTCCGGCGGCGAAAAACAACGTTTGTCAATTGCTCGTGCTTTGTTGAGAATTCCTTCCTTGTTGGTGTTTGATGAGGCTACCTCCGCCCTTGATTCATTGACAGAAGAAGAAATCAATGAAACAATTCGTTCTGTTTCAGAGAACAGAAAACATATAACAGTTTTAATAGCTCATCGATTGTCAACCGTCATGCATGCAGATGTTATTTATGTTTTAGAAAAGGGTGCAATCGTAGAAGCGGGTCGTCATGATGAACTGTTAGATCTGAAAGGGCTTTATTATGCTATGTGGAGACAACAAATTGGTGAGCGTAAAAAAGATCGCGAACTTCATTCGGCTTAAGAATGGCTGCGGATGTATTTCATCGATTTATAGCGCTACTTGCTAAGAGAGCTCAGCAACGTTTGCCGGGCAATGAGTCTCAGTATAGAATGGCGCCCGAGCAGCGTCAACCGGTTTCCTTGATGAATGAAAACATTGCCGGCTATAAAACTGCAGCTGTATTGGCTTTAATTGTACCTGATCCAATTACTTTTCTTCCACGAATAGTTTTGATTGAACGATCGATTGGTCAGGTTGCTCATTCAGGGCAAATTAGTTTTCCCGGAGGAAAGAAAGAAGGAGATGAGGATTTGCTGACTACCGCTTTGAGAGAAACAAATGAAGAATTGGGAATTAATATGGAGCAAGTACAATTGATAGGCTCCTTAACTTCTTTGTACATCCCACCAAGTAATTTCATTGTTCATCCATTTCTTGGATATATGAATCATGTACCTGAGTTTATTTTAAGTGAGTCTGAAGTACAAAGAGTCATATTACCCGATTTGCATGCATTTGTTCAACAGGAAAACATTTTGTATGGCGAGTTTTCTACTTCTATAGGTAAAAATATTCGTGCACCGTATTATAAAATTGATGATGTGATTATATGGGGAGCTACTGCAATGATGATTTCTGAAATTGCTGATTTAATTCGGAATGAATAATGAATAATGAATACTAATAAAAAAGTAAGCATACTCAAAAACAAATTTTATCGCTTTTGAATTGCTTCAACGAAAAATTATTTTTCAGTTGACTAAACAAAAAGAGGCCGTCTCGTGATTTTGAGACAGCCTCTTTGTAAATCAGATAAATTTATTTTGATTTAATTCCAATCTTTTACTGAACCTACATCACTCATTTGAACATTCAATACTTGATTGTCTGTTGCATCTGTGATGAATGAGATAATTTTCCATGTGCTATTTGTACCTAATTTCTTAGGAAGATCGATGGTGTATGACATCAATCCGGTTCCACCATTTACAACTGTCGGGTTGATCTGGTCACCTAAATCTTTACTTACAACTTTGCGAATGATATTCTTGTGGTTATATCCTAAGATCGGATTTCCTATGTTGTAATAAGCACTTCCTTGTGTATTGTTTAATGAATTACTTTGATCAAATGCAGGATTACCACTTGTAACATTGTCTTCAATAAGGTAAGTAGTCAAATTGTAGGTGCCATTGTAATTGCTTGCGAAGCCAACGTGAATATCAATATTTACTATTGACCTGGCCACAGAAGAACTCATAGCAAGTCCGCATTTAATATTTTGTAAAAGCAAATTATTAATTGTAGTGTTATATTGATTGGGATTTAAAAAGGCATTTCCGGAAACGGTTGTTCTATTGATTGTAGCACAAGGTAATGTTATCGGACTTGAGCCAAGTGTACTTACTAGGCGATTCGTTTGAAAATTAGTCATTATATCCTGACTATGTAATCCGGCGTGATATATCCGATTGTTGTTTCCTTTAATTGATTTGTAAATCTCACCAGTGGATTCTGGAGCAAGACCTTCTGTAGTACTCGTGAATTCTTCTACAAGAACCTTTTTAACGAATGTGGTTGGCATAGGACTAATGGTAGTCGGAATTCCGGCTTTGAGGCCGCTTGAATTTGTTGTTTCGGATTCATCGTCCTTCTGACAAGAAGTGAATAGAAATCCGGAAGCAAGTGCATAAATAAGTAGTTTTTTCATATAATATTGGTTTGTATTATTTGTTATAGCAATGATACTATCCATTTCAAAAGAGATGCATGAAAAGTTGAAACGATCTTACATGCATCTTACATGATACAAAACTTTCATTTTATTTTGTGGATTGCTAAAAAATAAAAGGCCATCATTTCTGATGGCCTTTTCCAGTAATAGTTTTTTAAATTAATCCCAGCTCTGTATATTGCCGATTTTAACTTTTTGAACATTCATTATTTCGTAATCGGTAGCAGCACTTCCATTTTTTGTGATGAAAGAGATAGCATAAAGATCATTTAATTTGTATCCTGAAATTGCAGTTGTGTATGATAAAATTTGTTTGCCACCGGCCACAAGAGCACTACTATTTATTGCATCACCTAAAGGAGATGTCAACACTTTTCTTAAAACATGCTTGTGACTGAATGCAATGATTGGATCGCCCAATCCATTATATGCGTGCCCGCTTGTATTGTTGTATGAATTGCGTTGATCGTACATGGCGCCTATTCCTGTAACATGATCTTCTATTAAATAGGTCGTTAATGTATAATTACCGCTTAGAGTTTGGTTGAATCCGCAATGTGCGATAATCGTAGCGTTATTCCCAGAGACTGATGTTTCAATCGCCACTCCACATTTCGCGCTTTTTACTTTTGAAACATCAAAGTTCGATTGCCATTGTGTTCTGTTTAATAGTACTTGGCTAAGTGAAGCTGTTCGGTTTAACATGGCAGAAGGAAAGGTCATTGGGTTTCCATTGCTGAAGGCATTGGTTAGTGTGGTGTATTGTGCAATCTCCATCCCATCTCCAAAGTGAATACATACAGGAATTGATTTCGTAGAGTTCGTAGATGTGATGTTGTCAAGTTTTACAAATCCATCCGTACATTGTGCTTGCCCGGCTCCGGTGAAAGTTTCAATTAATACTTTCTGAGAAAATGTTGTAGGAACTTGACTCAATCCGTTACCTGTGCTGGCCGGCGTTGGACTAGGATCATCACCTTTATTGCATGCAGTAAAAGTGACCATGAGTGTGAGTACGTAAATTAAATTTTTCATTATTTTTATCTTTTCGTTGTTGCAATATAAATAGGATTAAATTTTAATATACTAAATATAATTGAGTTTATTACATTCTACGTATTTTGATTTTTTTGGTTTTGGATGAAATTGAAATGTAAGATTTTTTGAGTTTTATTGTAGTTTGATTTATACGCTCGATGGAATTTTGAGTGGAAATTCGATTTTTTAGAGGATGATTGAATTGTTTTATGATATTTCTTGTAAATGTTGATAAATGGACGATTCTATATACAGATATATTGCATTATTTTTGTGCAAGAGAATTTCATGTATGGAAGGGAAAAAGGAGATTTTGTTAAGAGTGTACGGATTTATTGAAAGTAAATACGCCGAAATTTTAATTGCTGAAGAATTTCACTACAATCAGTTTGTTCGAAAATTACCCGGTGGTGGATTAATCCCAGGTGAAGGACTGAAGGATTGTTTACTTCGAGAAATTAAAGAAGAATTAAATGAAGATGCGCTTGTAGGCAAACACGTTTACACAGAATCTGATTTTATTCAATCTGCTTTTAATAGTAAGTATCAGGTAATTGGTGTTTATTTTCTGGTGTCTGGTGCCGCAACTTTGTATGATCAATTTCGAGAGGAATATGAGTTGCCTTCATTGAATGGCGAAGAGCGATTTCGATGGGTGAAAATTGAAAAATTAAATCCGGATGATTTTACTTTTGAAATGGATAAAAAGGCGGTGCGTGAGTTTTTAAAGCAATACGCTTAATTTATTTCGTCTTTAATAATCGCACTTCCATAAAACCTTTTCGCTCAAAATAGTCATATGCTAAAGCTGCTTCCTTTTTATTCGAATATCCGGTTAATGTTAAATGATAGGTTCTTTTGTCTCCTATTCCCAAACCTACAATTAGAACTTTTTCAACATCTTCATGTAAGTATAATTCATTTGATAAATAAAGCATATGTATAATGTCTTTGCTTCTCCAAAGTGAAAGCGAATACCCGTCGAGCTTTTCTGGATTTCCTAGGCAATCAATAACATCTTCGCAAGTAAAGAGACTATCGATTTCAGCATTCTGCTGAAGCATGTTAAGTGTTTCTAATTTAACTGACGCTAATCCTTTATTGTAACTTCCAATTCTTCTTGCGCCTGCTTCACTTAAATCAACGATGCGGTATTTTACAAAAGGACCACGATCATTTATTCTTACAGTTATTGATAGATTGTTTTTAAGATTGGTAACGCGTGCATAAGTTCCAAATTTGAGTGTGCGATGAGCAGCGGTAAAATCAGCATTTCTAAAGATTTCTCCAGAGGCTGTTTTTCGACCTTCAAACTCTCGACCATAATAAGATGCTTTCCCGGTTTGCTGTTTTGAATTGTTCTTTTCACCGGCAGCTATTAGAAATAGACTTACAAGTAGTAGTTGAATAGTATTTAAGAGTACACCTTTCATCAGCAAATGCAAAGGTAAGCATTGATGTATTATAAAGTCAAATTAACCTAAACGGTGACAAATGACCGCGTTGATTCGCTGGAAGAGATCTTGTGGACTATGACGCCTCCATAACATTTGATCCAATTCCCCGCCAAAAACCAAATAGTAGTCGATGTTGTTTTTATTAAATTCTTCTTGCACGTAATCACGGAAATTAAGCGCAACGATCCAGCCTTCTTCTGTATCATCAAACCATTCCTGATAATAGCAGTCGTCGGAAGCATGAAAGTTTAAAACATTTTCTCCAATAAGAATATACTTATCAATTCCACGACTTATCATTAAATCAATGATGGCTCGTTTGATCATCATGATATCATTATTGATTGCATCATTCCATTCGCCAATTAACTCAATGATGGCATAACCCACTTCGTAATCGACAAACAATACTTTTAGATAAAGTGTGGATGAACCAAATTCATCCCATTGCGGGTGGATGTAATAATTGTAAATGGTATTGGAGTATTCTAGCTCACTATATTCTCTTCCATAAAAGGGCGACCACTCATCTTCAGCTGAAGAATAGAGGTGTGACCAAGAATAAAATGGTTCGATGTTTTGCATGCGCTTTCTAAAAACAAAATTAGTTATGAAAGCCCCAGAAAAAAATAATTACTTGAAAAATTTTATTGTTTATGGTCAATGGCTTTTCGAACGCTTCCATGGCTTTTCAGTAATTCTCCTGCTTCAGTTTCGCCGAGTCCTGTTGCTTCCATTACCATTTTGATTCCACGATCAATGAGCTTGTCATTGCTCAATTGCATGTCTACCATGCGGTTTCCCTTAACTCTCCCCAATTTTATCATTAAGGAAGTGGAAATCATGTTCAAGACTAACTTTTGCGCTGTGCCGGCTTTCATTCTTGTACTTCCTGTAACGAATTCAGGACCGCATACAACTTCAATGGCATGTGTTGCAGTGGTCGCAAGCGGACTTCCCGAATTGCAAGTGATGCAGCCTGTGAGTATATTCTTTTTATTGCAAGTGTTAAGCGCGTTAATAACATATGGAGTAGTGCCTGATGCAGCAATTCCAATCACTGTATCATTTTCGTTGATTAAATATTCGTTCAAATCTTTCCATCCTTGCTCTTTGTCATCTTCAGCAAATTCAACAGCTTTTCTTATCGCTTTATCACCGCCTGCAATGATGCCGATAAAAAGTCCTTGAGCAACACCAAAAGTTGGAGGGCATTCAGAAGCGTCAACAATTCCTAATCTTCCACTGGTACCGGCTCCAATATAAAATATTCTTCCTCCTGCATTCAATCTTGGCAAAATGGCCGTTACCAATTTTTCAATCTCTGGTATTTTTTTTTCAATGGCAAGAGCCACCAATTGATCTTCTCGATTGATGTTCTGAAGAATTTCAGATACACTCATTTTATCCAAGTCATTATAATTGGATATTTGTTCTGTAACCCTTTCGAAACTCATTCTCTTGATTCGATAATTAATAAATGGATGGGAATAAATGAGGTTGATATCGATGCATCATACTATAAATGGCATCAAACACATCTTCGGCACTTGGCTTAGAATGATAATCGCCATCCGAGCCATAAGCAGGACGATGATCCTTTGCGGAAAGTGTAAGTGGTTTTAAATCTAAAGAATGATATCCGCCTTGTACTTCCAACACTTGTTGCATCATATACGCCGTGGCGCCACCGCTCACATCTTCGTCAAGGAAAATTATTTTATTCGTTTTCTTTAATGATTTAACAATATCATGTTGGATGTCGAAAGGAATTAATGTTTGAATGTCGATCAACTCAACACTTATACCAGATTCTGTTAAAGCTTGAATCGCATCTAACGCAATGCGAACACAAGAGCCATACGTGACAAGAGTAATATCTTTTCCTTCTTGTAATACTTCAATTTGTCCAAGTGGAATTCTGAATTCGCCAAGATTAGAAGGCATTTTTTCCTTATTGCGATACGCGTTTAATGGTTCAATAACCAAAGCCGGCTCATCACTTTTTAAAAGTGTATTGTAAAATCCTGCAGCTTGCGTCATGTTGCGAGGAACACAAACGTGAATACCCCTCATTGATCCCAAAATAAATTGCATGGGTGATCCGGAATGCCATACACCCTCTAAACGATGACCTCTAGTAGCAATGATCATAGGTGCCTTTTGACCACCCTTAGTTCTGTAATGCAAACATGCTAAATCATCGGTCAAAACCTGAATAGCATAAGCCAAATAATCAAGATACTGAATTTCCGCAACAGGACGAAAGCCACGTAATGCTAATCCTATTCCTTGTCCGATAATTGTTGCTTCACGAATGCCAGTATCAAAAATTCTATTTTCACCATATTTCGCTTGAAGTCCTGCGTAGGTCTGATTTACGCCACCAATGTTGCCCACGTCTTCACCGAAGATGACCAACTCTTTCATCGCATTCAATTGAACATCCCAATTGGCTTGTAAAACTTCACGTCCATCTACCAATGCGGATTGTGCATCATATTTTATTTCTACTGGAGAAATGTTTCCAATGCTCCATTGACTTTGACTGTATAGATGTGAATCGTACCGTTCAGTATTTAATTGTTCGAAATTTTTTAACCAAGCTAAAAGCTGATTGCGTTCATTGCTTTGTTCTGTTTTTACATAGCGCAAAACTTTTTTTATCGTAACAATTATATCTTTTCTTTCCGGTTCTGCTATTTCCTTTAGTTTATTCAACGCAATTTCTATGAAAACTTTACTTGCACTTGCTACAGCTAATTTCTCTATGAGATCAGCGGCTTCGATTACTTCGGCTTTAATTCCGGAAGCAAGATTAGCCCATGCTTTTTTGCGCGCCTCTGAAGCTGCTTTTTTTGCTGCTGCTTCAATAGCATCCAATTCTGATGCTTCTGCAATGGCACCTTTTAAAAGCCATTCTCGAAACTTTTTGATGCAATCAAACTCCTCCTCCCAAGCCAAGCGTTCTTGACTTTTGTATCGCTCGTGAGAACCGCTGGTGGAGTGCCCTTGCGGTTGAGTGACCTCTTGAATATGTATCAATACAGGAATATGTTGTTCTCTGCAAATCGAAATTCCTTTTTCGTAGGTATCGATGAGATCAGTGTAATCCCATGCTTTAGCAGTTAAAATAACATAACCTTCTTTTTCATCAGTACGTTCAAATCCTTTTAACGCTTCAGAGATACTTTGTTTCGTAGTTTGGAATTTCGCAGGTACAGAAATTCCGTAACCATCATCCCAAACACTAATAGCCATGGGTACCTGAAGTACTCCGGCCGCATTGATTGTTTCAAAAAATAATCCTTCTGATGTAGAGGCGTCACCGATTGTTCCAAAAGCGACTTCGTTCCCTGAAATCGTGAATCCACTCATCTTAGAACATAATTCAGGATTGGATTTGTAAAGTTTAGATGCAAGTGCAAGTCCCAATAAGCGTGGCATTTGTCCGGCGGTAGGCGAAATGTCTGCAGAAGAATTTTTGCAGGTTGTTAAATTTTTCCAGCTACCATCCTCATTCAACAAACGAGTGGAGTAGTGGCCGTTCATGCATCTCCCCGCAGACGAAGGATCTGCATTAACATCAGGATGTGCGTATAATTGAGCGAAAAATTGTTCCATGGATAGAAGTCCCGCTGCAAACATGAAAGTTTGATCTCGATAATATCCTGATCTAAAATCACCATTTTTAAAAACTTTGGACATGGCAATTTGTGCCAGTTCTTTTCCATCCCCAAAAATCCCGAATTTAGCCTTTCCTGTAAGAACTTCTTTTCGCCCAATTAAACTGGCTTGTCTGCTTTCGCAAACAATTCGATAGTCATTTAAAATGATGGATTTGAAATCATCGAATGATAAATCGTTATAAGTATGGCCGGATACATTGTGCAATTGTTTCATAATTCGTTGCTTATAATGAAGAAAGGGAATCTGTAGTTATGCAAATCTACAAAAAGCCAGTAAAAAAGACGAATTTTATGCTCATATTCCTTCAGTGATTTTGCATCTTAATCACTCAACGAATATTGAGAAATTTTGCGATATTATTGTTTGATAATAATACTCCCCGGTTGTCGATCTCCATCGATAATACAAGTTAAGAGGTAGGTTCCCGGAAGTAATTGATCGACAGGCAAAGTGATTTGTTGTTTTCCGTATTGCATTCCAAGGCGCTGGTGACTAATTGTTTGTCCGAGTACATTTTGTATTAATAATTCAACACTAGCACTTTTTTGAAGGCTAAGTGAAACTGTAATTAAATCAATGAAAGGATTGGGAGCAATTTCAAGAATACTACCTTGAGAAAGATGATTTAGTCCTACAATAAGTTGATAAGGTGCGGAGAGCGAGCTACAGCCGTTTGAATCGCTAATAGCTACTGTGTAATTTCCCGTTTGCGTATTATTGCTCAAAATATTTCCTGTTGCCCCTTGAATAGCATTTCCATTTAAAAACCATTGGAAATTTCCGGTTCCAGAACTAATTAGATCATTATTCACTTGATTAATTATTGGCGTTGCGGGTAGAGCAAAAGTGGAAATTGTTACTGAGTCAGATTTGTAGGGACATAATCCATCTCTCATTTCTAAAAAGTACTCTCCAGCCATATTAATAGTGATCGTAGCGCTTGTATCGCCTGTGTTCCAATTATAAGAGGTGAAGGTATTGTTGGTTGAGATGTTTAATGCAGTGCCCGCACAAATTGTAGTATCACCGATTGTCAAAGAGATATCAGTTGGTAAACAATAATAAACTTTTGCAAGAAAAAAGTCCGCCATTCCATGATTGTTAAAAGGAAGAGGAACAGTGTCTTCGCTAAGAGAAAAACCAGACATAAAAAAGCTGCCATCATCATTAATATGAATTTCATTGCAATGGTCTGATCTTTTTCCGCCAATGTGGTCGTTCAAGACGAAATTTAACAATGAATCTAATCTAATAAACCAAAAATCGGAGACGCCATAAGTTCCAGGAGAATCGCCATCAGAAGATCTTGTGGTACCAGTGACCATGTATCCATGATCAGGAAGTGACTCTATCTTAAATCCTCCGTCATCTTCTGAACCACCCAATGATTTTTTCCAAACTATTGACCCAACGGAATCTACTTTTATAATCCAAAGGTCTTCTTTTCCATGATTGTCGGTAACATCACTGTCATTTACTGCATTGCGACCTATCCCTAAAAAGCCACCATCCCAATCCGCAGCGACATTATAAATACGATCTTGACCACTAGTGCCTTGAGAAGTACTCCAGATCAAATTACCTATGGAATCAACCTTAGCGATCCAGAAATCTTCGTCTCCATTGTTAGTTGTCAGATCGCCGTCGTTTGACATAGCATTGCCTCCAAATACATATCCACCATCAGGAAGTTGAACCACATGGCGCGCTCTATCTTCTGCAGTGCCTCCGTAGCAACGATTCCATTGTGTGTTTAAATTCGAATCTAATTTACATAACCAAGCATCTTTGCTTCCGTGATTTCCAGTAATATCCCATCATTAGAAACCCGTCCATCCGGCAAGCATCCAACCTCTATCGGCTGTTCTAATAACACCTCGACCGCCTTCTTCGGCTGATCCTCCATAAATTATATTATTTAAAATATTCCCTAAAGAATCTAACTTCAGTAGCCAAAAATCTGCTTCGCCTTGGTTCGATGCCAGATCTCCATTTGATGAGTGCGAACTGCCAAATGCCAAATATGTACCGTCATCATTTTGCATGATAGCCCGGCATTTATCGTAGTTAGTACCACCATAATTTTTTGCCCATTCTTTGTTGCCAAACTTGTCGGTTTTTAAGATCCACCAATCATAATTTCCCAGATTTCCGGTGATATCTCCATCAATGGATTCAGAATATCCGCCACTGATTAAACCTCCGTCACGGGTTTTTTCTGTGGTAAATGGTTGCTCGAAACCTGAGCCGCCATAGCTTTGCTGCCATTCAATTACGAGCTGTGCCGAAGCAGATAGATTAACAAGGAAGAATATTGCAAAAAATACATTTTTTCTTGCTGTGATATAATTCATACAGTAGATTTTTCAAATAATCAATACTCAATAAAGGATAATCTTGATAAATAATAATTTATGTTGCTTGGTAATTAATTCAAAGCACTAAATTATTAAATCTAAAAATACAAACAAAGAAAATAATATACTTGCCACCCCATTTGTAGTAAAAAACGCCAAATTCACTTTGCTCAAATCATTAGCCTTGACTAGCTTTTGCTGATAAATTAAAAGTATTGAAAAAACGAGCCATCCGATAAAATACACAAGTCCGAATTTGCCTTCAAAACCTGCTGCAAGAATAAATAAAGAAGAAGCAAGGTGAAGTTGCCTCGAAATAGAGAGGGCCTTCTGAGCGCCAAAATATCCTGGTATAGAGTGTAGATGCTGTGCCTTGTCAAATTGTTCGTCCTGCAATGCATAAATGATATCGAATCCACTTACCCAGCATAAAACTGCGAAGGAAAATAACAAAGGTAAGAAATCAAATTGTCCGCTTACCGCGATCCATGCCCCAATCGGAGCTAATGATAAGCCCATCCCCAAAACAAGGTGGCAAAATGCGGTAAATCGTTTTGTATAGGAGTAGCCTAATACTATTGCAAGTGCAACAAAAGACAAATAAAAACATAAGGGATTAATAAACCAAGTTGTCACGATGAATGCAACGCAATTGAATAATGTAAAAATTAATGCCTCTTTTGATGAAATGATTCCGGCCGGTATTTCACGAATTTTAGTTCGCTCGTTTTTAGCGTCAATTTGTTGATCCGTCCATCTGTTAAAAGCCATTGCCGCAGAACGGGCGAAGACCATGCAAAGTAAAACTTTTATTGCAAGAGGCCATTCTAATTCAATATGGTACTCGCGTATCGCAAGTGTAAACCCGATGAAGGCAAATGGCAAGGCGAAAATCGTATGTGAAAATTTTACGAGTGATAAGTAGTGTTGAATTTTCTTTAGCACAGGACAAAAGTAATCAATCAACACATTCCAGCCAGTCTGAATTCAATATAATATAATTATTCAATAACTAGTGATTTTGAAACCATAGTGCCGTTGTTAAACCGCAAACTCAAAAAGTAAATTCCGGGAATCATTTTTTCTAATTGAATATAATGACTGTTACTCTTGTTAAATTGATTTTCAAGATGAACTATTTGTCCGAGGGAATTGTAAAGTTGCAATGCTATTAAGTTTTCTTTTTCAGATGTGATTATTGTAAAGCTGGTACTTGTAGGATTGGGAAAAATTTGTACAGAATTTGAATGCTCTTCTTGTACCGATAATGCATTGCATCCGGTTAAAACATTCAACGCATCTAATTTTCCAAATCCCCAATTGCTATTGGGTAAAGTTGTTCCTGTGAAGTTGTCTGTTTTAGAGCAGAGTAATACTCGATTTCTAATATCCTGCCAAGTAGCTAATGGATTTTTTTGCAAATACAAAGCAATTGTCCCTGCTACAACAGGCGCTGCGGATGAAGTGCCACCATCGCGAATATGCATTCCGCCTTGTGCAAGTTTGAAAGGTTGATTGGCTAAAAACCATGCAGCGCTACTCAATTTTAAAGCAGATAAAGTTACTTCACCTGTAGAGGTAATGTCCGGTTTTGTTCTGCCATCTCGCGTGGGTCCTCTGCTAGAACTAGCCGCTAAAGCCCCTTCAGTAGTTGCAAAAGTTTGAAGGTTCCCATTCACATCAATGTAATTATTGCGATTGACATATTGTCCAACACATAACACCACATCACTGCATTGAAATGAACTGCAAATATTTTGAATAAAGTCGGGTAATTTGTATTTGGTGATGAATGGATACACACTAGCTGTCGGTAATGCGCTCGATACCATCTCAAAACTCCAGGTATCTAATTTTCCTGTTCCCTTGCTCATGAGTCGGAAAAAGTAAGTAGTAGAGTCCGGAATGATAACGTAGGTCATACTATAACGACCGCCGATTAATTGCCCGTAGGTTTGAATGATTGCAATTCTATTTCCACTGTAACTCCAAATGGTGTCCATTCCTAAAATCCCTAAGTGTGGAGTTATTCCTGTCCATTGTATTTGTCCTCGATCTTCAAAATAGGGATTAGATTGATCCGCACCTAAACAAAATTGTACGTTTTTTAAGTCGCTGGTGTCCGACCAAAACTCAATAAATATCGGATTGGCAGATGTTTTTTTGAACCACGTAAAAAGTGTATCATTTGTTAATGTATGTTGAATATGCAATGGATAATTTCCTGCATTTCCTGCTGCCGCAACAACCATTCTTCCTGGCTGTGCTTGTATTAAATTATCAATAGTTTGTGCTTGTAAATCCTTACCATCATGTGATCCCAAATAGGTGCCCGCACTGATATTGATAACACAAGGTTTGTTGAGAGAATCTGCTTTGTTGAAGATGTATGCAACGGCATCGGCAATACTACTTAACCAGGTATCATCTCCCTGATTAAAATTAAGCGAAACAGCAATGATATCCGCTTTAGGCGCCGCACCTTTAAATGCAATCATGGTATCGCCATTGGCAGTAGCAATGCCTGTAACATGAGTGCCGTGTGCCGTTTGATCAACATGTGCATTCGCAAGGCCACCATCAATGTCTGCTTTCGAAAACTCTTGTCCGTAATTGTAAGGTGCAGGTGTGTTTCCTGCATTAGCAAGCAGATGATCCCAAATCCAAAGTGCTCTCGATTGTCCTACACTATCTTTAAAATCGGGATGAGTAAAATCTAATCCGGTATCAATAATTCCTACAATAACATTGCTGCCATCATAACCTTGAGTCAGAGGAGAAACACCTTGATGTACCAAGTCAATGCGATTGTTGATTAGCATTTTATCGTTGAGCGTTTGAACCATCACTCGACCTTCTTCGATGCGTTGAATTTTACTGTTGTCGGCTAATTGATTTAAGGCAGAAGCCGGAATATTCACAGCGCAAATATTTCCACTAATAAACTTTATTTGTCCTCCTAATTGGGCAATTTCATTGTGGAGATGTGCAACATCACCCTTAATGAGAATGGCAATTTTTTCATTGCTTTTCTCTCTGTTATTTGCAACTTCCATGAGTCGAAAACTCATTTTAGTTTGCTGTGAAAGTGCTGCGTGTGTGAATAAACTAAGTAGAATAATAACGAATAATCTCATGCTTTTTTATTTAGTGCTTTGCTCTTTTCAATTCAATTGGAAAGGGATACCTTTGCAATCCTCCTTCTAAACATAATACGAAGGTATAAAGTTACATTAATCAATCACTTAGATATGTCAGACGATCGCAAAATCATTTTCTCAATGGTCGGGGTTAGCAAAATATATCCCCCACAAAAACAAGTACTTAAGAACATTTATTTGAGTTTCTTCTACGGAGCGAAGATCGGAATCCTCGGTTTGAACGGATCGGGAAAGTCTAGTTTGCTTCGAATTATTGCCGGTTTGGACAAATCCTTCCAAGGGGAGGTTGTTTTCTCGCCAGGCTATAATGTGGGTTATTTGCCCCAAGAACCTGAATTAGATGAGAGCAAAACAGCACGAGAAATTGTGATGGAAGGTGTGCAGCCAATTGTCGATATTTTAAAAGAATACGATGATGTCAACAATAAATTGGGTGAACCTTTGGACGATGATGCAATGAATAAATTGATCGAGCGTCAGGCCGTATTGATGGATCAGATTGATGCATCGAATGCCTGGGAACTTGACAATAGAGTGGAAGTGGCGATGGATGCTTTGCGTTGTGCAGATCCTGAAACACCCGTGAGTATTTTGTCAGGAGGAGAACGTCGTCGTTTGGCCTTATGTCGTTTGTTGTTGCAAGAACCGGAAATTTTATTGCTGGATGAGCCCACGAATCACTTGGATGCGGAAAGCGTAGAGTGGTTGGAGCATCACTTACAACAATACAAAGGAACCGTAATTGCGGTAACCCACGACCGTTACTTCCTCGATAACGTGGCAGGATGGATTTTAGAATTGGATCGCGGTGAAGGAATTCCTTGGCAAGGAAATTATACTTCCTGGTTGGAGCAAAAGCAAAAACGTCTAGGTCAGGAGGAGAAAACCGAGAGCAAGCGTAAGAAAACTTTGGAGCGTGAGTTAGAGTGGGTGAGGATGTCACCAAAAGCGCGTCAGGCAAAGTCGAAAGCGCGTTTAGGTGCTTATGATAAAATGGTGAACGAAGAAACCAAAGATAAAGAAGAGAAATTAGAAATTTTTATTCCGCCGGGACCGCGTTTAGGTGCTAAAGTGATTGAATCGGAAAATTTGATGAAAGGTTTTGGTGATCGATTGCTGATTGATAATTTGACTTTTTCATTGCCGCAAGCAGGAATCGTTGGTATCATCGGGCCGAATGGTGTTGGTAAAACAACTTTATTCAGAATGATCATGGGATTAGAGCAAACGGATGGCGGTACCATTTCTATCGGTGATACGGTACAAATAGGATATGTCGATCAGAGTCACAAAGATTTGATTCCTGAAAAAACTGTGTATGAAGTAATTTCCGGAGGAACAGATTCTATGGTCATTGGTGGGAAGTCAGTGAATTCACGTAGTTTTATTTCTAAATTTAATTTCAGTGGTGCCGATCAGAATAAAAGAGTAGATGTGCTTTCGGGTGGTGAAAGAAATCGTGTGCATTTAGCCATGACTTTGAAGACCGGTGCGAATGTATTGTTACTGGATGAGCCAACGAATGATATTGACTTAAATACGTTGCGTGCACTGGAAGAAGCATTGGAAAATTTTGCCGGTTGTGTGGTGATCATTTCCCATGATCGTTGGTTCCTAGATCGCGTATGTACACATATCCTCGCTTTCGAAGGTGATTCACAAGTGTATTTTTACGAAGGTGGTTATACCGATTACGAAGAATCCAAGAAAAAGCGTTTGGGCAATGTGGATCCTAAAAGATTCCGTTATAAAAAACTCACTACATAATATAAATGAAAGTTTCCATCCCGAAAGGAACACGTGATTTTACACCGAAGGATATGTTGAAAAGGAATTATCTTTTCGATGCGATCAAGTCTTCGTTTCAACGTTTTGGCTATTTGCCTCTAGAAACTCCTTCGATGGAGAATCTTTCAACCTTGATGGGAAAGTATGGTGAAGAAGGCGATAAGTTGATTTTTAAGATTTTAAATTCGGGTGATTTTCTTTCAGACGTTAGCAAGGATGATTTAGTATCAGCGGATGCCAAAAGACTAACGGGATCCATATCCGAAAAAGCTTTGCGTTACGACCTTACCGTTCCTTTTGCGCGTTATGTGGTGATGCATCAGCATGAAATTACATTTCCTTTCAAGCGTTATCAAATACAGCCAGTATGGCGCGCCGATCGTCCGCAGAAAGGCCGCTACCGTGAATTTTTTCAATGCGATGCAGATATCATTGGAACCGATTCGCTTTTGTGTGAGTTGGAATTGATGCAGCTGATCGATGATGTGTTTGCAAAACTCGGATTGAAAGTACTCGTATTATTAAACAATAGAAAAGTTTTAAGTGGTATCGCTGAGGTATTCAATGAATCAGAAAAGATCATTGATATTACAGTGGCGATTGATAAACTAGATAAAATTGGGGCAGAGAAAGTGGTCGAGGAAATGCGATCAAAGGGTGTTACTGAAACGGCTATCGAAGGATTAAAACCGCTTCTTATTTTTGAAGGATCGGATCAGGAAAAATTGGATCTACTTAGAAAACTTTTGGCTTCATCAGAAATTGGTATGCAAGGAATTTCCGAGTTGGAAACTATCTTCGAATACGCCTCAGCATTTTCCTTTTCGAGTGTTCTATATAAAATGGATATTACGCTTGCCAGAGGATTGAATTATTATACCGGAGCTATCTTCGAGGTGAAATTAAACGAACCGGAATCTACATTCAATTCCAGCATTTGTGGTGGAGGTCGATACGATGATCTCACTGGAATATTCGGATTGAAGGGAATGTCGGGAGTAGGAATTTCTTTTGGTGCCGATCGCATCTGTGATGTTTTGGATGAGTTGAAATTATTTCCTGATCATCTGGAAGCTTCTGTGCAAGTTCTCTTCGTGAACTTTGGTGCAGAGGAGACTCCGTATGCTTTGCAATTATTGCATCAGGTAAGAAATGCAGGTATCAATGCCGAAATGTATCCCGATGCGGCAAAAATGAAAAAACAATTTTCATATGCCGACGCGCGCAACATTCCATTGGTGGCGATGATTGGTTCTGAAGAAAGAGCCGCGTCCAAATTAATGTTGAAGAATATGAAAAGTGGCGATCAGCAATTAATGGATGTAAAAGAATTGATTGAATTCATAAGTAAAAGCAATTAATATGAAGCATATTATTTCGTCTCACCATATCGATTTCGAAAAAGTAAAAAATATACTTCATTCCGAAGTTCAAATTGAATTGGGCGAGGATGCTAAAGTGCGAATTCAGAAATGCCGTGATTTTTTAGATCAGAAAATTGACACTAGTCACGATGCGCATTATGGCATAAACACCGGTTTCGGTTCATTGTATAATAAATCGATTTCAAAGGATGACCTCGAACAACTTCAGGTGAACTTGATGATGTCGCATGCCTGCGGAATCGGCGATGAAGTGCCTGAAGAAATTGTGCGTTTAATGCTTTTTCTTAAAGTGCAGGGATTGTGTTATGGAAATAGCGGTGTGCAAGTGGCAACGGTTCAATTGCTCATCGATTTTTTAAACCATGGAATTTATCCCATCGTATTTGAGCAAGGATCCTTAGGTGCATCAGGCGATTTATCACCATTAGCACATTTATGTTTGCCTTTGATTGGATTGGGAGAAGTGCGTGTGAAAGGGGAGAAGATGCCAACAACTCAAGCACTAAAAATGTTTGGATTGAATTCTGTTTCATTAAAATCAAAAGAAGGTTTGGCCTTGTTGAATGGTACTCAATTCATGAGTGCTTACGGAGTTTATTGTATTTTGAAAGCGCAAAAATTAGAGCGAGCAGCAGATATGATTGCAGCTCTTTCGCTCGAAGGTTTTGATGGTCGCATCGAACCATTTCATCATTTAATTCATCAAGCACGTCCACATTCAGGACAAATCAATACTGCTACGCGATTTAGAATTTTATTGGAGGGAAGTGAGTTAATCAAACGCTCAAAATCGCATGTACAAGATCCTTATGCGTTTCGTTGTATTCCACAGGTGCATGGTGCCTCAAAGGATACATTGACTTACGTTTCTCAAATATTTTTTACGGAGATGAATTCGGTAACTGATAATCCTACCATCTTTCCAGATCAAGAATTAATTATTTCTGCTGGTAATTTTCACGGACAACCTCTTGCACTTCCTCTTGATTTTCTTGCCATCGCTTTGGCAGAGTTGGGAAGTATTTCCGAGCGAAGAATCTATCAACTGATAAGTGGCTTGCGCGGACTTCCAAGTTTCCTTGTTGCCAATCCCGGACTGGATTCCGGTTTTATGATTCCACAGTACACTGCAGCATCGATTGTAAGTCAGAGTAAGCAATTGTGTACTCCGGCTTCGGTAGATTCTATCGTCTCATCTAACGGACAAGAAGATCATGTGAGCATGGGCGCAAACGCTGCAACGAAATTGTATAAAGTGCTGCAAAATACAGAGCGCATTTTGGCCATTGAGTTGATGAATGCGGCGCAAGCATTGGAGTTTCGTCGTCCTGCTAAAACTTCTCCACTTTTGGAAGATTTATTTAAGGCATATCGAAACGAAGTGAAGTTTTTGGAGAAAGATCGTATTCTTTATAACGACATTCATACGAGTGTTGAGTTCCTTAGAAATTATCCATTTGAAAAAATTGTCAATTAATATGAAAACTAAAATTATTATTTCGATACTATTCATCTCTTTATTGAGTATGGATTCTTTTGCTCAAGTGATGCGTCAAGACGCTTTGCAAGTGAGAGAAAAGAAGGCGGGCTATTATGATAAAGACATCATGACCGGTGTGCAGCAATACGAGCAAGCGAAGGTGGTGAAAGCTGCGAAGCCCATTTATAAATTCGACATTAGTAAATTAAGTTATTATCCGAAGTCGGTAGATGAATTCAATACCTGGTGGAAAAACAAGCCGGTTTCTCAGGGAAATACAAATACGTGTTGGTCTTATAGTTCAACTTCTTTTTTTGAAGCAGAAGTGTATCGTCAATCCAAGCAAGTGGTAAAAATTTCAGAAATGTTCACTGCTTATTGGGAATTTGTAGAGAAGGCACGCGGCTTTGTGCAAACACGAGGGGAGTCTAATTTTGATGAAGGTTCGGAAGGAAATGCTGTAGTGCGTATGTTTAAAATGTACGGCACTGTTCCTTATGAAAATTATACAGGACTGCAACCCGGACAAGCTTTCCAAAGTCATGCCGCCATGTTCGCCGAGCTAAAAGCGTATTTGCAATCGGTAAAAGCGATGAATGCATGGAATGAAGAAGAAGTAATTTCTACTGTGAAATCCATCATGAATCATTACATGGGTATTCCACCCACTTCTATTATTGTGAATGGTAAATCTATTTCTTCAAAGCAATATGTTACGGATATACTTAAATTGAATATGAATGATTATATCGATTTAGCATCGCTCGTTTCAAAGCCATATTGGAAGAAAATGGAATATGAAGTGCCGGATAATTGGTGGCATGATAGTACTTACTACAATGTACCGCTTGATGATTTTATGACTGTAATTAAGACTGCTATTCGTAAAGGATACACCATGACCATTGGTGGTGATGTTTCTGAAACAGGATTTGATCCTTGGAATCAGGTAGCAGTGGTGCCAAGTTATGATATTCCTTCAGAGTATATTGATGAAAACGCACGTTTACTCCGTTTCTTAAATGGAAGTACTACTGACGATCATGGTATGCACATGGTAGGTTATTTGGAGAAAGATGGTAAAGATTGGTATTTGATTAAAGATTCCGGTTCCGGTTCTAGAAATTGCGGAAGTGAGAATAAAAACTTTGGATTTTATTTCATGCATGAAGATTATGTAAAGTTGAAAATCATGGACATTTTGGTTCATCGTGATATCATTATGGATTTGCTGAAGAAATTTAATTAGTTCAGTACAAAGAATTGGAAGGGTGTCGGAAACGATGCCCTTTTTTAATCTCTCATTCGCAAGATTCAATTTGTTTTATGTATTTTTATAGATCTAAAGTATAGTTTAACCAATTATGAAATGAAAGCCACGTGGCCGCAATTTATTCGAGATTTATTTTATCCGATTTTAAAACGGGTGACTAAAAAGGATGTGTTTTCGAATTTGGAAGATAAAAAACCTTTGAAGTCTATTTATGATTATGAGGTTTTAGATATAGAAGGAAAGGAAGTCTCATTGCGCGATTTTGAAGGGAAGAAACTCTTGATTGTAAATACGGCTTCCGCTTGTGGATTTACATCTCAATACACGCAGCTGGAACAATTGTATAAAATGCATAAGGATGAATTGGTCGTTCTTGCATTTCCTTCCAATGATTTTGGAAAACAAGAGCCTGGTTCAAATGCTAATATTGCCATTTTCTGCACCGAAAATTATGATGTGAGTTTTCCATTGTTCAGTAAGATTAAAGTAAAAGGTGAAGATGCACATCCCATTTATAAATGGTTGTCCGATCCGAAATTGAATGGATGGAACAAACGACATCCCTCCTGGAATTTCTGCAAATATTTGATTGATGAACATGGTGTTTTACAACATTGTTTCAATGCGCCAGTGGATCCTTTTCACCCTTTAATTGTATCATCTCATGGATAAGATCATTGAGATACAAAAATTGTCGAAATCTTTTGGTTCACTAAAGGCCGTCGACCAACTTGATTTGACTGTTTACCGTGGTGATGTGTTTGGGTTCCTGGGTCCGAATGGCGCAGGGAAAAGTACAACAATAAGAATGTTACTTTCATTAATTCGTCCTGACAAAGGAGAAATAAAAATTTTTGATGAAAATTTATTTTCAAATCGAATTTCTATTCTGCGCCGTATTGGTTGCATCATTGAAAAACCTGATTTTTATAAATATTTGAGCGCAAGAAATAATTTGAAATTATTATCAGCGTATAGCGGATTAAAAGTTTCCGATAAAAAACTCGATGAAGTTTTTGAATTGGTAGGACTAAAGGGTCGTAGTTTAGAATCTGTGAAAGGGTATAGTCATGGTATGAAGCAACGCTTAGGCATTGCTCAAGCTCTAATTCATGATCCTGATTTAATCATTTTAGATGAGCCTACGACAGGCCTCGATCCACAAGGAATTATTGACATTCGTAATTTGATTATGTATTTGAGTAAAGAGCAAGGAAAAACGATATTTCTTTCTTCGCATATTTTATCTGAAATAGAATTGGTCGCCAACCGAATGGCCATTTTAAATCATGGCCGATTAGTAGTTCAAGGAGAAGTAAAATCTTTATTGGAAAATGAAGATAGAGTAGTGGAGATGGAATTGGATCGTCCAAATGATGCAGCATCTTTATTGTCGAATTCCTTAAATATGCAAGCAGATGTAATTGACAAAGGAAAAATTCTTCAGTTTAAATTGAAGCAAGAAAAAATACCTGAAATTATTTCACTGCTCTCCGCAAATGGCATTTCAATTTATCAAGTCAATGCACGTCGTCATTTGGAAGATGTGTTTTTGAAATTGACATCAGAAAAATAAATTAATAGTTTTGATGATCTCTTATAAAACAAAACCCCGCATTTTATTGTGGGGTTTTGTGAATGGTTCGATTCTTTTATTCTTTGTCTAAGAACGGATATCTGTAATCCGTAGCAGGAACAAAAGTTTCTTTTATCGTTCTCGCAGAAACCCATCTCATTAAATTAATTAATGATCCGGCTTTGTCGTTCGTTCCTGAAGCACGTGATCCGCCGAAGGGTTGTTGCCCTACAACGGCACCAGTGCATTTATCGTTGATGTAAAAATTACCTGCTGCATGTACCAGTTTTTTTGTGGCAAGTTGAATCGCATAACGATCTTTTGAGAGTATAGATCCAGTCAATGCATAAATTCCGGTCTTGTCTACTAACTCACAAGTCTCTTCAAATTTCGCATCTTCGTAAACATAGATGGTTAGAATTGGCCCGAAAATCTCTTCACACATCGTGATGTAATCAGGTTTTTTAGCAAGTAAAACAGTTGGAGCAATAAAATATCCTTTGCTTTTGTCATAAGTGCCGCCTGCAATAATTTCTACATCCTTATTCTCTTTTGCATGGTCAATGTAACCTGAAATTTTATCAAATGCTTTTTCATCAATGACTGCATTGATGAAATTTCCGAAATCTTCCGTTGGACCCATCTTCATGCTTTTTAAATCACGAATTAATCCTTCTTTCACTGTTGGCCATAGCGATGCAGGAACATAGGCACGTGATGCCGCAGAACATTTCTGTCCCTGGTATTCGAAAGCTCCTCGACTCAATGCAGTGATGACTTCATCTGCATTCGCTGTAGGATGCGCCAATATAAAATCTTTACCGCCTGTTTCTCCAACGATGCGTGGATAGGATTTGTATTTGTGAATATTGTTTCCAATGGACTTCCAAACATCTTGAAAAACTCCGGTAGATCCGGTGAAGTGAATACCTGCAAAATCAGGATGGTTAAATATTACTTCTCCTGCAGCAGCACCGGGTACATATACTAAATTGATAACTCCTGCAGGCAAACCTGCTTCCATAAATACTTCCATCAATACTCTTGCAGAATAAATTTGAGTGAAGGCGGGCTTCCATACTACCGTATTTCCCATCATTGCAACCGATGTTGGTAAATTGCCAGAGATAGCGGTAAAATTGAATGGAGTTAATGCAAACACAAAACCTTCGAGCGGACGCTGCTCTAAACGATTGTATACTCCTTTCGAAGATATCGGTTGTTGCGTATAAATTTCACGAGCATACTGTACATTGAAACGTAAAAAATCAATCATCTCACACGCCGCATCAATTTCTGCTTGATAAGCACTCTTGCTTTGTGCCAACATCGTTGCAGCATTAATCTTTGCACGATAAGGGCCCGCTAAAAGTTCAGCAGCTTTTAAGAAAATGGAAGAGCGCTGTTCCCATTCCATCTCTGCCCATTGTGTTCTTGCGGCCAATGCAGCATCAATAGCAGCTGTTACATGACTCGCATCACCGATAGAGTAGGTACCTAATAAATGTTGATGGTCGTGCGGTGGGCGCAGCTCTCCTTTTTTAGAAGTGTGTACAGCTTTTCCATTGATGTACATAGGTACATCGATGACTTCACTACGCATTTTTGCTAATGTATCTTTTAACGATTTGCGATCAGCGGTTCCCGGTGCATAACTTAGGATGGGCTCATTGATGGCAACAGGTACTTGAAAGATTGAATTTGACATGTTTGTTGATTTTATCTTTTAATTTAAAAAAGGAATTGCAAAATTAGTGAATCTAAAGCATTTTTCATGTAACAAATGTTTCAATTAAATGACTTTAACTAATTCCGTGTCAGCTGTGTAAATAAGATATCCACTTACCTCTTGAATCCCTGTCTCTTGCAATAGTCTGCAATATTCTTTTACCTGATGAAAGTATTTGTCATCCGACTTCCCGGTTTTAAAATCAATAACAATTCCTGTGTTTCCATTTATTAATACCTTGTCTGGACGGTGAAGCATTCCATTTTCATCGCTTAAATCACATTCATTAAGTACTTCAAAGTAGTCAGAGGTCCATTGTTTATTCTTGAGTAAATTCCAGATTCCTTGTACTTGTGTTGTAATTTTAGTGTTCCACTTTCTATACGTTTGATTCCCATTTTTTGAAAGTGTTTCTGCAATCGCTGTTTTGATATCTTCTTCTTTATGTATCAAAGAAATCGATTCATGTACTAAATTTCCAAGTATTATTTCATCACTGCTAAAAGTAGATTTTAAATTAAATAATCGTAAAATAATATTTTCCGACTCTTTCAAGTCTGTCATTGTAAAAGAGGATGGGCTGTAAATACTTTCAGTTTTAATTTCTTTTGATTTGATTTGTTTGTTCTCGTTTTCGCCTATTGAAAAATTGGATGATTCATGGGCTGATAAACGTTGCGCCCATTCTTCATTCGAATTGATGACTTCTTTGAGAAGATAAGCAATTTCATTTTGAGCCGGTTTTTTAGGTGCCATGATGAATAACTTTTCTTCCGGCCTAGTAAAGGCAACATATAATAAATTAATATTATCTAGTGCTGTATTTAATGATTCTTTGTAATAATCTTCGCTAAAGAAAGAGTCGTTTAAATTCTTTACGGCGTGAATGGGGATTTTGCCGTGTTCAGCAAACTTTTCTTCTTTGCTTTCTACCCATAATATTTCTTTATACGAAGGTGTAATTTCCCAATCTAAAAAGGGCATAATTACTATCGGGAATTCTAATCCTTTAGATCGATGTATTGAAATAATCCTTATCGCATTTCCACCTTCTGATAAATTCACACTCCATTTTCTTGTGGGTTCATGTTCATCCCACCATTGAATAAATCCTGCAATTGTATTGTTAATGCTTGCAGTATATTCTTTTTGAAGATCACAGAGTTTTTGAATAAATGGATCTGTTTTTGAAATATTTAGTAATTCAATGAGATGATGTATTACAATATCAAAAGGTACCGATATTAGTTTTTCTCTTTGATGTATCAATTGAACTTGCGCCCAGCCTTTTTTGTTTTTTGTGTGATGGAAGGATCTGAATGGAAATTCTGCATTAGAAGTTTCTTTTTCAATTTGTAAATTGATTTCTTCTAACAACAAAGCTGATTTCGGATCTAATAAAATTCGTAAGCAGTTTAATAATAAATGCACTTGTGGATGAGTAGAAAGCAGGAGGGAATTAGAAGAAATAAAAGGATATTTAGATTGTTTAAACAAATAATCTGCAATTTCTTTTTCATGCGCATTTTTTCTGACTATGATGGTGATATCTTTTAAAGAATAACCTTTCTCCAGTAGTTCTTCAATGATTTGATCCATTCTGAACAATGCCTTTTCTTTCCAATGAATTTTTTCGGTTCCATTAGATGAAGCGGCTTTTTCAGTCTCAAAAAAATCGAATTGTAAATAACCGCCTTCAGCACCTTTTTCTCGGGTGCGTTGAAAGACTTCGGAATCTTTGTAGGCGAGCTTAAAAATTGTTTCTTCAGGATTGAATTTAGAACTTAAATTTAAGGAAGCATTTGGGAAAAAATAATTGTTGAATTTAATAATCTCTTCTTTGCTTCTGTAATTGGTGGAGAGAACATGATCCTTGACTGGGAAACCCGAATCATTTAAATCCTTCTTCACTCCTTCAAGGAGAAGCTGCATGTTTCCACCTCTCCATCTGTAAATAGATTGCTTCGCATCTCCTACTAAAATCACTTCGTTGCCTGTCGATAAAGAATTAATGACTAGTGGTTTTAAAATACTCCACTGCTCTGTCCCGGTATCTTGAAACTCATCAATTAAAATATGCAAAAAAGTGTTTCCTGATTTTTCATAAATGAATGGCGCATCCTGATCAGCTACCATTTTACTTAACATACGAGTGGTGTCAGATAAATGAAAAATTTGATTCTTCTCTCTGTAGTCTTTAAGCTTTTCATCCAGCACTCCACTAATACCTGCCTGATAAATTAATTTTAATGATTCGCAAACGGATAGATAACAGCGCTGATGTTCTAAAAAATAGCTTACGCTTTGATCAAGTAGTGGATAGATTTCATTGGTGGCAATCGATACCAGCAATTCATTTTTTTGTTCTGCTTTCGGAACAAGCACCAAGGGATCCTCAAGAGCATTGTGGACATAAGAATTTATTCCTGAGAATTCTTTGTAGCTACTTCTGTAGTTCGCAATTTTTAACAAGTAGCCTACCGGTCCTTTGCTCTTGTAATAAAATTTATTGACATCAAGCTGATGTTTGTTTAGTACATCAATGGCATCGTTGCCCTTCGATCGCATGTATTTTTCTACTTCCTTTTTCTTGCTCAACATCCACTGAATTAATTCCAATAGTTCTGGCATCGTCGAACTGGAAGCATGCGCCCTAGCAGAGGATGATTGCAAGAGTTCTCGAGTCATTTTTTCAAGTTCGGTTCTTACATTCCAGTTTTTTCCATTGTCTATTCTGTGTAAGAGCAAGGCTTCGAGCCAGGTTGTAATTTGTTCGTCTTTCCCCGCTTCATCCAATAAGTTGTTGGTCGTATTTTTACAAATTAACTCTGTATCTAATTCGATGTTGTATTTTAGGGGAAGCAATAACTCTCTCGCTAAAGTTCTTGCCAACACTTGAAAATAACTGTCAATGGTAGAGATGGAAAAAGAGGAGTAGTCGTGTAAAATTTTTGTGAGTACTAAATTAGCATGCTCTGAAATTTGTGCTTCATTCAGTTTTGGATGACTTTCTAAAAGTATAGGCAGGTGCATCGACTCTCGTCCATGTGCCAGAATATCCAACTCTTTAATTATTCTTGTTTTTAGTTCTTCTGTCGCCTTGTTGGTAAATGTGATAGCAAGAATTCTTCTAAATAGCCAGGGATGGCCAATGACTTTAATTAAAAATTGCTGAACCAGCGTAAATGTTTTACCCGATCCGGCCGACGATTTATAGATGACAAGTCCCATTCAGTGAAAATAAAACAGGTTTGCCAATAAAGCAAACCTGTTTTGACATTTAATGATATTTTTTTTTAGCGGACGGTGAATCCCTCAATTTTATAGGTTAAGCCCACACCAAAGATTTGACGAAACTGTGTTCTTGGTCCTGTTTTTTGTACAAGGGCACCTGTTTCATCCATTTTGAATATCGGAACTTGGACTCCGTCAACATCTCTAAACAATGCAATTTTTGTATTGTCATCATAAATAAGTTGTGTTCCGATTGATACAGATAGGTAAGAATTTACATTCATTGTTATTAATACTTCCCAATTCACATCAATATTACCCGGATCTTCTTGGTAATTGCTGAATAAATCCAATTTGGTCATGAAGTTTACATTTTTTAATACGTCTTTTTGGAATCTGGTGTTTAAGTATGCACCGGTTTCCAATCGGTATTTTTCACCAGGATCAACACCATAAGCCCCTTCTTTCGATAGGCGATCATCATTCACAATGATTGCTCTCGCCGTGATAGGTGCTATGAAGACCGAGAAATAATCGGAAGGTTTATAGTCCATCCCCAATGCGAATAATGTAAAAGCAGGCGCTGCAAACTTGGAGATGTACTGTGAGGAATCATTCCTTGGATAATTATATCCTTCAGCAAACTGAGATCTGAAATTGAAGAGTAGGGTGTAGTAGAATTTAGATTCTTGAGCTTGGATACCTAATTTGGAATTTAACTCTAAGCGGTCATCATTTTTTCTGATTTTTTCTTCTCCTTGTTGGACCAAACCGTAGCCCATATCTAAAGTATTATCCCATGCTACTTTGCCTTTTTTGTATTTGGCAAATAAGCTAACGATATTATTTAGCGACATGGAATTTTGACCACCTGCTGCCCAATTGATGAGGCTAACTTGATTAAATGACGATGAAAATAATCCACCTGTTCTCCAAACTGTATCTGCAACAACAGATGTATCTCCTTGCGCCGAGACTGTTGCTATGGAAGCAAAAGTGAAAAGTATCAATACTAGAATTCGTTTCATATTATAATTATTTTTTATTTTTTCAACAGGTCTCTTATTTCTCCAAGTAGAATTTCTTCTTTAGTTGGAGCCGGTGGAGTAGAAGGTGCCACTTCCTCTTTCTTCTTTAATTTATTCATCGCTTTTATTACTAAGAACATCACAAAGGCAACTACAGTAAAGTCAATAACCGTAGTAATGAACTCGCCGTATTTAATATATACTTCCGGAACGGAGGTCGTGATGATATTTCCTGCTGCATCCAATACTTCTTTAGATCCATCTTGAATTTTATATTTTAAGTCGGAGAAGTTTTGACCACCAATTAATTTTCCAACTACGGGCATTACCATTCCATCTACAAATGCAGTGGTAACCTTGCCAAATGCAGCACCAATGACGACGCCAATTGCGAAGTCGATCAAATTACCTTTTACTGCAAATTCTTTAAATTCTTTTAAGAAGCTCATTGTTTTTTGTTTTTAAATAATAGCGTAAAAGTATTATTTTTTCAAATGCAAAATTTGAGTTTTTATTAAAGGTAGTTGTTTTTAAATCAATCACTTGCACGACTTGAAGAGGAATAAAAAAAAGTCGGCTACGCAAGTAGCCGACTCGAATGCAAATCTGTGTTTAAATAGTTTTACTTTTCAGAAGATAAATTTGGTGAGGCTCCTGCAGTTGGAATCATTTGCTCAGGTTTTAATCGAAATGCAATAACCGGAACCCATACCGAATGTGAATTATGATTACTTAATGCTAAGCGATAATAGGTAATTCCAATAAATGGTTCACTGTCTTGAAAAGCATATTCTTGAAGTGAATTTGATTGTCCTTTGCCTTTTACTTTTCCTATTTCCTTGTAATTCTTAGTGTCTGTACTTTTTTCAATGATGAAATGGTCCGTTCCAAATTCTTTTGCTGTATGCCAGTTTAACTTTACAAATTGTCCGTTTAAATCTGCCGAGAAACTTAAAAGTTCCATTGGAATCTTCGATGACTGATTTGTTTTGCGGATGACTAAATTGTCAAAGAACGCAATCGGTTTTCCTTCGCCATTCATTTCATTGCCGATCACAATCTTTTCATTTTGTTTCCAAAAGAGTTTACTTTGTGCTACAGCCTGATTGTTCCAAACAACAATTTTATCTACTAAAATTTCTCCTTTGCCATTAGTTGGAGTGTAGATAAATCGATAGTTGCGATATTCCATGTCTTCCGGAATTTCATAGCTAGTTGTTTCAGTGATAGAATAGGATTTTCCGTTGGGTGCAAGAAGCGTATATTTAATAGCTAATTTTCCATCTTTCATTCCAAAGTTAAACTCTTTACCACGGGTGTAAAAATCTCCACTTTTTTCTAATCTTCTGTAATCAATAGCGATGTCAATCCCGTCGTTGTTTAATCCTTCAATAGATGGTAGTATTAAATTTAAATTTTTAAGCGAATTGCCTGCACTTAATCCCCAAGTACTGTCTTTTCCACCCGGAATACACTCGGCATTTACGCTGATGTCAATAGCGTCGGTACCAATATCTGCTTTTAAACATATCGATTCATCCCAGCCAAAGCCAAGCACAACATCTCCGTTGTTAATGGGATCTTGTTCCATAAGTTGTACGGAAGCCTGACTGCTATTTATATCTACTGTGTTGAATGTAATTCCAAGATATATAGCTAAGGTAAGTACCGAAGCACCTCCTGAAATTAGAAGCCCTTTTTGTACAGTACTTAATTTTTGTCTATTACTTGGGCGAAGATTGTATGCCATCTTTTTTTATTTCTTTATGATTTTTTTGCTTATTTTTTCACTACCATTGCTGATTTGGAGAATGTAATTTCCGGTAGCAAGATTTCTATCATCTGTAAATTGGAAAGAATTACTTCCTGAATCATCAAATTTGTCGGTTTCAAATACTACTTGGCCATTCATATTGAACAGTCTGATTTTCGTTTCTCCTCCTTGGGTCAATTGATAGTTTACATTGAATTGTTCCGAAAATGGATTCGGCCCAAAGGACATGACTTCGATTGAAGGAGTGCTCACAGCGCTTGCTTCTCCTCTATTCACTGCTCGAATAGGTGAGTAAGTAAATTTTCCGTCGAAGTCGGTTTGTTTCAAACGATAATATGTAATTCCTGGAAGAGGATGGTCATCGGTTGTTTTATATTTTAGCATAGAGTTGCTGTTACCCGCTCCATCTATTTCTTCAATTTTTTCAAAATTCTGTCCGTTTTCTGATCTTTCAATGTTGAAATAATCATTGTTTTTTTCTTCGGCAGTGGTCCATGTAATTTCTACTACTGCTCCTGTAGCTTTCGCATCGAATTGAACAAGTTTAATAGGAAGCGAAGCACTACCCGATGATAATACTATTGGACCATTGATGTTCATCAAATTCGCTGAAATTGCCCCCACACCAGTCGTCACTCCATTTCCGGTGCTATTGAATTTTGTAAAGTTTCCGCCATTCCAGAATTGAATATTAAATGGACCTGTAGTTGTGGATCCTGTAGTTGTATTTTCAGCACTACTGTATCGTAAAGTATAATCTGCTGTTACTCCCGGCGCATTTACTTCCCACCATCTATCAATAACATGAGTCGTAGAAACATCAGCACCGCCCGGATTAATATTCGTTATGGCATTAACGTTATCTGTTCCCGGAAGTGGTGTGTTGTCTGATCCGGTTGCTCTTGTTGAAATGGTGACGTATCCCGAGCCCGGATTATTAGTAATGTTTAAATTGAGATAAATAATTTCACTACTTGATTTACCAAATGGGAAAACTAAGTTTTTATTGGAAGGCGTATATCCTACTTTGAGTCTGGATATATTTACAGCCGTATTATCTTCACTCTTGACGTATCCTGTACCCGATCCACTTGCCGACTCAGCAGTCAATGTAAATGAATTCAATCGTAGTTCGCCATTGTTCGTACTTAAAGATCCTCTCAGTGTTGTGGATCTTTCCAAATACACATATTCTGAGTTAGGAGTGCCATTAAAGTCTATAACGAGATTTCCATATTGATGTTGGGCTCCGGTGGCAATGCCATTCCCAAAGCCTGAGACTTTTTGATTGTCAGTTCCATTATAAATAACTGTACTGTTAACATCTAGTATATAATTCATATTGCCAGTAGCAGCTATTGCTGCATTGTTTGTCCCATCGTAAAGTCCATTTGGATTTTTAATTTGAAGTGTACCACCTGAATTAATATTGATTCCACAGTTTGCTGCCAATCCATTTGAGACAATTGGTACTGTGCCGGAATTTAGAGTTCCCGTTGCTTGAACACTCAATAAATCAAGATTCGCGGTAGTATGTGATGCTATTTGTAACGGACCTGCAATGGCTGTAACAATTCCATTTGCAGTAACGCTATATTTTATTTGTTGAAGAATATGATTGACGGAGGTTCGGTTGTAATTTGTATTCGTTGTATTTCCAAATAAGATGTTTCCAAATAAATTGGATGTTCCAGCGCCGGCAGAAGTCATAGATCCATTACCACTCAAATTGTAATTTGCTCCATTAATAAATAAATTGACAGATCCAGAGTTACTAGAATTATTTAAAAATTGAAAAGTTCCACCCGAATGTGAAAAGTCACTATTGATGCGTAAATTCGTGCTGTCGGTATTGTTTATACTATTGTTTCCATATAGCATAAATGTACCATTGCTTAAATTAAAATTTCCATTTACTTGACTTGATGTTTTACCAGCATTGTTTTTTAAGTAAGTAGTGCCTCCTGAAATTGTTAAATCACTCAAGAAATTTATTGTGGATACACCTGCATCTCTTGAAAGGTTAACTGTGCCGCCTGAAATTGTAAAAGTTCCTGTACTTGTTAATGTTACTGGATGTGTAGTATAGCCAAAGGTGATAATACCACCTGCGATGGCTACAGTAGATCCAAAGTTTATTGTTTCTGCACCATAACCAGCATTTGTTGTAAATTCAGCTGCGCTGCCACTGATGTTTATTGCACCATTAAATGTTAAGCTACATGACGAGCCGTTGTTCGTGCCTGACAATGTGGACATGCCATTTCCTCGAAATATATTCGTTGTACTTCCAAATGCTATTGTTGTACTTCCTGTTACTGTTAAGGAATGTGCAACGCTTGATGATGCACATGAATAGGCAACCATAAATATTCCACCTGTGAAATTGATTCCTCCTAAAGTAATAGTACAGGAACCGGAGTTTGTGGTTGTAGCATTCCATATTCCTCTAAAATCACCATCCGATTGCGTAAGTGTGCCACCTACTGTTAAACTACAATTTCCGTTTCCTACCCCAGTTATTCCAGAATTCCAAATAAGGTCTAAATATCCTTGATTGTTAAAGTTGCCTGTAATATTAATATTTACAGTTCCATTTCCATCCTTTATCCCATAAATTTCGGAATACGATGGACCACTTTTTAGTGTGGTTAAATTTCCGCTGATGTTGATTGTGGAATTTCCAGATCCTGAGAATACTCCATATAAATAGGATTTCGTAAGTGTTACGTCACCTGAAATATTTATTGTTGTTGTTCCATTATGCATGTAAGCCCCTAGCACCATACCTGTATTAGTAATGTTTAAAGATCCATTTAAATTGAAAATGCAATTACCTGTACCCGCTAGATAAAAGCAATCTAGTTCTCCATCGTTAACGGTTATATTTCCCGTGTTGACTGTAAAAGTACCTGGATGTGATCCGACAAAAAAATCTAGGTAGGATGTGGCATCATTTAAAATAATATTGCCAAGAGTTGTATTTGTAATAGCGCCTGTATTATCTAAAATGATATAACTACTAGTTAGTGAAAGGGTACCAAAAACTCTGCACGATTGCAATGTGTTTTTCATTTGCCAGGGTCCTGTAATTCCAATGATAGTAAGGTTGCCTAAATTTCCGGAAATAACACTACCGAGCCCTGTATTAAAATCATACCATTTTCTAATTATAAGTGTGCTTGTCGTTGAAAAATTTTCTGTACATCTTGTGAAAAGCGTAGCAGATGCTACATTGTTAGTTCCAGGATTCCAGGAAACCGTTCCTCCGGAAGCTATTGTAAATGTAGTTCCTGTATTGGATATAGTGATATTGCCGCTATTAATATCTAAAGTCCCACTGATGGATAGTCCTGCCGTATTGTTCACTGTTAAACTGTTGCCGCTGCCAATAGTAAGGGTTGCTCCTGTTTGGATGGTCAGTGACCTGCATTGCCCACTGCTAATGTTTACTGTTGGCGATTTTCCTGTTGGAATAATCAAATCATGGGAGCTGGTGGGTGTACCACTTGGCGTCCAGGAACTATTATTGTTCCAGTTCCCCGTTCCGGTATATGTCTTTACAGAAGCGTTTATTTGACTTGAAAGGAATGCTAATGTGAAGATTAAATAGTTTAAATAACGTAATTTCATATTCATAATATTTACAGATATTTTTATTCTGTACTTGGTTGATTAATATTGGTTACAATTACATCTTCTGATCTTGAAGCCATTTTTACAGTTTGTGGACCCTCTTTACCTTTGTAATCTGGAATTTCTAACAAGCTTGAATTCGAAGGGTCGATGAGCATTCTTTTGGTTAAGTAAGTATCCACGGTTCGGTAGTTGATTTCAGACCCAACACTTTTATTATTTGCATAGGAAGATTCATTGCTTGACAAATTGACTACAACCAAGGCTATGGCCATACATCCAAGAATAGACGAAGCAATTACTACGTTTCGCATGCTATGTTTTTGTGTAACACGTTGTCTCATCTGTGGTCCGCGACTTTTGGGATTGGATGCTTTTTTCATTTTTGCTTATTACTTTTTAGTTAATTCAATTTTAGTATACGGAAAAAGTTGTTGTTGGTTTCCATTGTAGAATAAAAAAAGGGCCTAATCATAATAATTAGACCCTTCAAAAAATATTTTGCAATTATGCTGTTACAAATGTTAGATCTTCAACCGTAATCGTATTGTTTTCTGCCATTAATGAAGCCCTTTCAATAACTGCTTTTAACTCTCTAATGTTTCCGGGCCATGCATATTCTAACATGAATTTGCATGCTTCTTTAGAGATGGTATATTGTGGCATTTTATTCTGATTGCAGAATTCAGTAAGGAATGATTTTGCTAAAAGAATAATATCGTCTCCTCTTTCATTCAATGGTGGTAAGTGGATTAAAAATCCTTGAATCCTGTAGAATAAATCTTCTCTGAATCGACCTTCTTTTACTTCATGTGCTAGATTTCTATTCGTAGCTGCGATTAAACGGAAGTCTAGCTTAATGGTTTTGTTGCTTCCAATTCGAGTTACTTCTTTCTCTTGAAGTACACGTAAAAGTTTCGTCTGTAGACCCAAATCCATTTCTCCAATTTCATCTAAGAAAATAGTACCACCATCCGCTTCTTCAAATTTCCCGATTCGTCGTTCACGTGCATCTGTAAATGCTCCTTTTTCATGTCCGAATAATTCACTTTCGATAAGCTCTGTTGGAATGGCTCCCATGTTCACAATTACAAATGGTTTTCTAGAGCGATGCGAATTATAATGAAGTGCTTTTGCAACCAATTCTTTTCCGGTTCCGCTCTGTCCTGTTACAAGTACCATCATGTTGTTGTTCTCCACTTTTTGAATAAGACGAAGGACACGCATAACGGCCGAGCTCGACCCAATAATGTTTGAATATTTATTGCGATCGATGATTTGATCTTTAAGAAAATCAACTTCTTTTCTTAAAGTTACTTGCATGGATAAATTACGAACAGCATTTTCAATGTTAGCAATCATTTTTTCGTTTTTTAAGATGTATTCATTCGCGCCATTTTGATAGCAGCTCACCACAACTTCTACATCTTCTTGTCCCGAGCAAATAATGACCAATGCTGTTGGGCAAAGTTCTTTTACTTGTTTCATCAAGGTTAATCCGTCCATTCCAGGTAAATTATAATCTACGATTACAATGTCTGGCCTGTTCGTGAGTTGTGAAATACAATCTTCAGCAGTAGTAAAGTGAGTACTTTCGTATTGTTCAAATTTATTTAAACATTGACGAATCAAAGATGCAATCATGTTGTCATCTTCAATAATGAATATTTTTCCAGGAATCATAGTATTTGTATTAAATTGTGTTTTTTATTGATTTGATTTCATTTTCAAGGGATGGATATGCTAGATTGCAAATTGATTTAATGCGGTTAAGGTTGAATTGAATGGTGGGCATGTCTTCTTTTTTCTTAGCGAGTTCTTCAATTTTTGCAGTCAGAGATGAACATTCTTTTAAACCTACATAGTTAAAAGAAGGTTTGGCTTTGTGTGATGCCATTCTGATGGCTTCCCAATTGCTCGTCGGTATAGCGTCTTCAATTTCTGAAATGGATTTGGGTGTATTGGCCAAAAACATTTGAATGAACTCAACGAAAAATTCATCGTTGTTGTCAGATATTTCTTTTAGGAAACTTAAATCTATTATGACGCAAATTTCTTCTCCGCTTGAATTTGATGTAGCTTCAGTTGAATTAGACGGATGAGAATTATCCGTTCTTGCTTCAACGATGCTACTTTCTTTAGCTGGTTCGGAGGTTGTAGGTTTCTTGCCTGTCAATTCAATGATTTTATTTTTTAATTCTTCCGGTTTAAATGGTTTGGAGATGTAATCATTCATTCCAATGCTTAAACACTTTTCCTTTTCTCCATTCATAGCATGACCGGTCATTGCTATAATAGGAATGCTATTAATCGGGGCAGATAATTCTGAACGAATGATTTCCGTTGCACGGTATCCATTCATGTCAGGCATCTCAATGTCCATTAATATTACATCGTAGTATTTAGCTTTGGCCATCTCCACAGCCTCAATTCCGGTGATCGCGAAATCACAAACAATTCCCCATTCTTTAAACATTTTTTGAATGATGAATCTGTTGATGTCATGATCTTCTGCTATAAGAATTTTTAGGTCAGTGTTAAGTGTTACCGTTGTTTCTGTAGGTTGCTGTTTTTTAATGTCATCCATTTTGCAAATTTTATACGGCAAGCAAAACCTGAAGGTTGTTCCTTCATTGGGTTTGCTTTCAACCTGAATGGTTCCGTTTTGCTTTTCAATTAATTGTTTTGTTATGGTTAGTCCTAATCCGGTACCACCATATTTTCTAGTAATGTCATTTCCGGCTTGAGTAAAGGATTCAAAAATATTTCCTATTTGACTTTCTGAAATACCAATTCCAGAATCTTGAATGACAAATTCTAATACTACATAGGAATCATTCTTCTCTTTTATTTTTGCTCCAATCAAAACATATCCTTTATCTGTGAACTTGATGGCATTTCCTAACAAGTTGTTGATGATTTGAGTGAGCCTTACAGGATCTCCTATGATTTCATTTGGCAAATCGCTTGACATTTCTGTTTTTAATTCAACCTTTTTTTCAATGGTTTTAGGAATGAATGCTGCTACTGAAGCAGAGAAGGTATCTTTTAAACTAAATGGTATTTCTTCAAAAGTCATTTTGCCTGAATCCACTTTAGAAAGGTCCAAAATGTCATTAACAATGACTAATAATGTGTCAGCTGATTTTCTTATAAGATCAAGATAGTTTTTTTGCTCTTCTGTTGTATTAGTGTTTAGTACGAACTGAGTCAAACTGATGATTCCATGAATCGGCGTTCTGATCTCATGACTCATGTTAGCCAAAAATTGCTCCTTGATTTTTGAAGAAACTTCTTTCGTTTCAATCTGATTCATCAAAACTTCTTCGTTTTTAATGAAGGAAGTAATGTCTATAGCAACTCCCATCATACCGCTTACATTTTGTTGCTCATCTAGAAGCGGAGTGTAATTCACATCAAAAAAATGACCGTTTACCTGTGTTTTGTAGTGCAGTTGATCAGATTCTTTTGCATTGTGAAAGTCTTCAATTCTAATAGGTAATGTATTGCCAAAATCCTTGAGGTTATTTCCGGCAATGGCATCTGGTTTTATGGAAAGACTATGTGCCGCCCTTCCTTTAAAAAGTGTGATGGTTCCGTCGTTTTTTATATGAAAGAGTAGGAGTGGAGAACGTTCTACAATGTTTTGAATTTTTAATTCGCTTTCAATTAATGCAATTCTTGCATCTTCAGCATTGTTTTTTGCTTCTTTGATAGTAAGAATGAAGCGAAGGCTTTTTGCGACGCTGGCAGGTGTGATTTGGTTTTTTGTAAGAAAGTCGGTTGCGCCAAGTTTCATACATTCAACCGCCATATGAACATCTTCTTCGCTAGTCACCATTATGATGAATGCACCATTCCCTTTGACGCTATAGTATTTTAAAAACTCTATTCCGTTTTTTTCAGGGAAATAGTAGTCGAGGAATATGCAATCAAATTTCTTAATTGAATTGACCGCAATGGCCTCTTCTATAGATTTACTAATTGTAATTTCAATTTCAAGTCCCGATTTATTAATGGCATTTACCATTAACTTGGCATCTTGATCATTGTCTTCAATGATTTGTACTTGAATTTTGTTTGTTGAATGAATCATTTTTGTTTTTTTAAATTACATCATTGAGATTTCAGGTTGTTCACAAAGCTTCCAGTAACTGTTTAAAATGGTAATAGAATTCACGAACTTTTCAAAGGATAAGGGTTTTAGAATGTAACCCGCTACGTTCATTTTGTAGGCCTCTATTTTGTCGTTGTCATCGTTCGACGTTGTCATTACGAATACTGAAATTGATTTAAATTCAGGGTCGTTTCTCAGTTCTTTTAGAAATTCAAGACCATTCATTTTTGGCATGTTGATGTCAAGAAGGATGATTCTTGGTGTTGGATTTAATTTGGGTTTTCCATTTGTACCTCTCAGCATGTTAAATGCTTCAATTCCATTGAAAGCGATATGCAATGGATTCGTAATGTTCGTTTTTTTGAATGCTCTTTGAACATTCATAACGTCTACGCTATCATCCTCAACTAAGAGAATGTTTAATATTTTTTCATCAGTTTGCATTATGCGTATTTTTTGTCGGTTGTGTTTACTTGATTCAAAGGCCATTCAATGATAAATTTGGTACCAATATGAATTTTGGATTCTATCCATATTTTTCCTCCCATTTCATCGATGATGTTTTTAACTATCGATAGTCCAATTCCAGTACTTTCTTTTTCATCTTTTACTGACAGTGTTTGGAAGAGATGAAATATCTTTTGATGATATTCCTCTTCTATTCCTTCTCCATTGTCCTCAATATAGAATTGACACTTGTTGTCTTGTATTGTTGAACCGATTGTTATTTTGCCAGTCTTTTTATCATTGTATTTTATGGCATTACTTATTAGGTTGATAAAAACTTGGTGGAATCGTGTGGGGTCTGTTTCAATAATTGGCCATTCTCCTTCCAGGTTGATAATAATATGTTTAGGTGGTTGCAGTAATTCAATAATATCATCAATGTTTTTTCTTGTATTGATTGTTTCAATACGCTTTTCTTTCTTCTCAGCTTTTGCATAGGAAAGTATCCCGTGTATGATGTTTTCAAGTCGAACTGCTCTCGCACGTAACATTTTTAGATGATTATCGATCTCATTAGTGGCATTGGATTGTAAATCTTCTTCAATCCATTCCACTAAGTTGGAGATTCCACGGAGAGGAGCTTTCAAGTCATGTGCAACTACGTATGCAAATTGATCTAATTCCTTGTTGGTGTTTTCAAGTTGCTGTATTCTTTCTTTATAAATATGAATTTGCTCATTGAATTTCTCATATTCTTCCTCAAAGACTTTGGTGATGGTTTGTAGGTTGGTTTCACTATTACATATTTTCTTTTTTGACTTGTTTGCTTTTATTATTTTATTCGCAATTTTTATTAGCGCTTGAAAGTTGGGATTGTTGAAATTTGATTTTGCTTTCTCACTTAAAATTTGGTCGATTTTTAATTGACTCAGATGTTCTTGGATATCACCAAGAAATTGTTGTACCCTTGGATCGTTTTTCAGATCACCCAGGTGTTTATCTTTTAAGAATTCTAATTCAGATTGGTCCATACTTTATTTTGTTTCTCGCATTGTAGTAATGGTCATTGATTGATTTATCGCTACGATCGTTTCTTTATTTATATTCGAACTCGTTTCTTCACATGAATAAAATCCCGTTATTGCAGTTGTTTCTCCGAGAATTTCTCGTATCACTTCAACTTCTTCCTGAATTCGATTATTGAAAATTGATTTCCTTCCTATATGACTAATAACAATAGCAAGATCTGGTTGCTTTAAATGGAGATGCTTGTTTGCGCCTACATTTTTCGTTGCATCAGTCAAGCTGTTTGAATTCTCTTTCATCATGCGAATGACAGCGCCATTTGGAACATCGCCTGAAAAGGTCATACTGCCATCATTTTCATTGATGGAGGTAATTTTTCTTATTGCCGCTTCTTCACTAATACTTGATGTGATGCTAATAGGGTGTAATAGATGTTGGCCTATATTGGCTGTTGTATTTTGATTGATGTATTTTTTATAGATTTGATAAGCCGGGATGTTTTCTATTTCATATATCGTTTGATTTTCTGACTTTGTAATTTTTAGTTCTTCACCGGTTTCTTCCCATCTAATCATACTTTGATGCGACACCGTTAAATGGTTTCCATAAAATGCAACAGCCGTAACCTTGCCTTCGCAGGGTTTTTCATTGAGTCCGATTAAGGTATTTTTAGAATTACTACCGCTACCATTCATTCCGCCAGAAATCACTACGTCTACTGGAACATTTGATTGAATCTCTTTTAAAAGTTCTTTCCCATTGATGTGTTGGCTGTCAGAAAAAACTAAAATATTGGTAAGATCTGGTTGATTTAATTTTATTGAAAGTTGACGACCTGCCGAGATCCCATCTAGAAAATCCATGGAGTTAAATGAATATGCTAAAAATTTTGTTTTGTCAAATCGAATGGCCGTTAATGAAATAGTATTATCATTAATTTGCGTATCTATAATTTCTCCAGATGTGGAGTTCATTAAGATATCTGCCTTCGGATAATTGCTTCTGATTTCTTCGTAAAAACCTAAACTGGACAATAGTATTCGACTGCCAAATACAATGACCAATTGATAATCTTTACTATCTCGTAAGTCGCTCCGAAGTGTTTCCCAAGTATTCTCCGGGGTCCACTTCTTTTGTTCAATTTGCATTTTAATCCAATTTGATACGATTTTTACTTTGATTGCGTATCAATTGTTTCAAGCAAGAAGGTGATAGTGCTCTCGAATTGACAAAAAATCGAGAATTCTTACACTAAATGTTGTAAGAAATTTTTAATAAAGGAAAATTATGGTGCTAAAAATTGGGTTTCAATAAGTATTTTGAATAGAAGGAATCGATTGCTTTTACTGCCTCTTCGGCGGAATCAACAATGCTGAATAGATTTAAATCTTCCTCATGAATATACTTTTCGGAAACAAGCACTGCTTTGATCCATGACATTAAGCCAGACCAATATTCTTTACCAACTAATATAATTGGAAATCTTCCGATCTTCCTAGTCTGAATTAAAGTGAGCGATTCAAATAGTTCATCCATAGTACCAAATCCGCCGGGAAGTACAACAAAACCTTGAGCATATTTGATAAACATTAATTTCCGAACAAAGAAGTAATCAAACGTGATGTTTTTGTCAAAATCAATATATGGATTGGGAGCTTGTTCAAAAGGGAGTTTAATATTTAATCCTACAGATTTTCCTGTCGATTTTTGCGCACCCTTGTTAGCAGCTTCCATAATTCCAGGCCCACCTCCGGTAATGATACCATAGCCTTCAAGAGTTAACTTATGCGCAATTTCTTCGGCAAGCAAATAATATTTAGAATCTACCGGTGTACGTGCAGATCCAAATATGGAAACACAAGGACCGATTCTGCTCATTTTTTCAAAACCTTCAACGAATTCAGCCATGATTTTGAAAATTTGCCAAGTATCTTGAGCTTTTATCTCCTGCCAATCTTTATCCGTAAATGCTCTTCTTATTTTTGCGTCGTCTGAGTGCATATTCTAAATTATTGAAATTATTTAACGAAGTATTTTATTAAAGGTTATTGGATTAGAAAATTCTTTTTTAAGATATTGTGCTGTAACGGAATTTTTTTGTTTGATGATTTGTTCTGGGCTGCCCTCGCATTGAATTGTGCCTCCTCGAGATCCTCCTTCAGGGCCTAAGTCGATGATGTGATCAGCGAAGCGAATTACATCCATATTATGTTCTATGACCAATACCGTATTTCCTTTATCAACTAATTTGTCAAGCACTTCTAACAATATTCTTACATCCTCGAAGTGTAATCCTGTAGTGGGCTCATCTAGAATATAGAAAGTGTTTCCAGTATCTCTTTTTGAAAGCTCTGATGCTAGTTTTACTCGCTGTGCCTCACCGCCCGATAATGTCGTGCTTTGTTGTCCCAAGGTGAGGTATCCCAAACCAACATCTAAAAGAGTTTTTATTTTATGTAATATCCCCGGCATGTTTTCAAAGAATTCGACTGCCGTTTCTACACTCATGTTTAATATGTCATTGATGGACTTGCCTCTGTAGCGTATGTCTAGAATTTCCCGATTGTATCTCTTTCCATTGCAGCTTTCACAAACTACATATACATCCGGTAAGAAATTCATTTCAATGGTTCTCATTCCTGCCCCTTGACAATTTTCGCAGCGGCCACCTTTTACATTGAATGAAAACCAACCGGGAGGATATCCTCTGACTTTTGCTTCTGTCAATGATGAAAAAAGATTTCTGATGTCACTAAAAACTCCTGTGTATGTTGCCGGATTGGATCGTGGTGTTCTTCCAATCGGACTTTGATCAATTTCAATGACTTTGTCTAAATGTTCAATTCCTTTTATGGATTTATAAGGAAGTGGTTTTGTTTGTGAACGATAAAAGTGCTGGTTGAGTATCGGATAAAGTGTTTCATTGATGAGTGTTGATTTCCCGCTTCCTGATACTCCACTCACACAAATAAATACTCCTAATGGAAATTCAACATCTACGTTTTTTAAATTGTTTCCTTTGGCTCCTTTTAATTGAAAAGTTTTGCCGTTCCCTTTTCTCCTTTTTGATGGAAGTATTTGTAATTCTCCTGATAAATATTTTGCAGTTAGAGAATTTGAATTACAAACTTCAATCGCACTTCCACTTGCTACTACACGACCTCCATGCACACCTGCTCCAGGACCTAAATCAATCACATAATCTGCAGCCATGATCGTTTCTTTGTCGTGCTCAACAACAATGACAGAATTTCCTAAATCTCTCAGATCTCGCAATGATTGAATAAGTCGTGCATTGTCTCTCTGATGTAATCCAATACTCGGTTCATCCAAAATGTACATAACTCCTACTAGTTGCGAACCGATTTGTGTCGCAAGCCTTATTCGTTGTGATTCTCCTCCTGATAATGACCTAGAACTACGATTTAACGTCAAATAATCCAATCCAACATCAAGTAAAAACTTAATGCGTTTATTGATTTCTTTTAAAATTTCCTTTCCAATGGTTTTTTGTTTTCCGGATAATCGCTTCTCGACATGCATCGTCCAATCGTACAACTCAATGATGTCCAAATGGGCAAGATCTGCAATGTTTTTTTGATCGATTTTAAAGTGAAGAGATTCTTTTTTTAAACGCGCTCCCAGACACGTTGGGCAGGTAGCATAAGTCATAAAACCATGTGCCCATTTCTTTAGTTTACTAGATGATTTTTGATCGTCTAACTGAGAAGAGATGAAACTTGCGATTCCCTCAAAACTCATGTTGTAAGAACCAGAGCTTCCCGAACTTTTTTCATGTTCTACAGTAAAAATCTCGTCAGATCCGTACAAAATTAAATTGATAGCTTCATCAGGAATATCTTCTATAGGAGTGTTCAGAGTAAATCCAAATCGTTTACCTATAGTTTGTAATTGTGCGTAAACAGAATTGTCTCTGTAATCACCGAGTGGAGCAATGCCACCTTGCTTAATACTTTTTGTCGCATCAGGAATAACAGTTTTAATATCAATCTCAGGAATGGATCCTAATCCTCCGCATTTAGTACAGGCGCCATATGGAGAGTTAAATGAAAAACTATTGGGTGCGGGTTCGTCATAAGAAATACCGGTACTTGGACACATCAAATGCTGACTTAAATGTCGAATCTTTTTATTTTGTTCGTCCATCACCATCATGGTCCCTTTGCCTTGTTTTAGCGATGTTTTGATGCTCTCATATAATCTCAATGCATTGTCTTCATTAACAACAATTCGATCAATGACTATTTCAATGTCATGCGTCTTATATCGATCTACTTGAAGTCCTTTTTTAATTTCCTTAAGTTCTCCATCTATTCTTACCCTTAAAAAGCCTTGTTGTGCTATTTGCTGAAACAATTCCCGGTAATGACCTTTTCTTGCTTTTACAACAGGCGACAGTAGAAGTACACTTTTACCGTCGTATTCTTTCATGATTAATTCTCTTATTTGATCATCCGTCATGCGTATCATTTTCTCCCCTGTCATGTAAGAAAATGCTTCGGACGCACGTGCATATAACAAACGCAGGAAATCATAAATTTCGGTAATGGTACCTACCGTAGATCTTGGATTAGTATTCGTGGTCTTTTGCTCAATAGAAATCACAGGACTCAAACCTTTGATTTTATCCACATCAGGACGTTCCATGTTCCCAAGAAACTGTCTTGCGTAGGCAGAAAAAGTTTCCATATAACGGCGTTGGCCTTCCGCATAAATGGTGTCAAACGCAAGAGAACTTTTTCCGCTTCCGCTAAGTCCTGTAATAACGACCATTTTATTTCTAGGAAAAACTACATCTATATTTTTAAGGTTATGCACTCTTGCGCCATAAACCTCTACCCATTCTTCTTCTGATAAATTCATATGGAAATCTTACTCATCTTTATTTTTTGCAAAGGTAAGGGTTCAAATGGAAGCAATTGTATAGTTTTTAATATCAGTATTTTAAGTTCTTGAAAGATGGGCGGTTGGGTTTTAATTTAGCGATCTATTACAAATGGGAGTAAATCTGTTTTGTGTTTAATTGATTCATGCTCAATAGCCTAATTTGATTTAAAATGAAAACCAAATTAACCTTTTGACGTATGAATGTCATATGATTATGCTTAGAGACAAATCTGTCGGGGAGTACTTGCGTAAAAATAGCTTGTTAATTTTACTTGCTTTTTTGTGCATTGCAAATACGTCATGGGGTCAAACTCCTGTCGCATCATTTAGCGTCCCGAATGCTCAAGGATGTGTGCCTTACAGTGTGCAATTTACGAATACAAGTCAAAATGCTGTTTCCTATCAATGGAGTTTTGGAAACGGGAATACTTCAGTGGTGGCGAATCCTAACAATGTTTTCACGGTGGCTGGAACATTCAATGTTGCCTTAACTGTTTTTAATGCCTCCGGACAGTCAAATACAACTTCTTCGCAAATTACCATTCATCCAAAACCACTTGCTGATTTTAATGTCAATCAAACTAGCGGTTGTCAAGGATCTCAAGTTTTTACTTTTCAAAATCAATCTACATTATTTGATTCTTGTGTTTGGGATTTTGGAGATGGTACAACGAGTAATTTATTTAATCCGCAACATGTATATTCTATATTCGGAACGGTTAACGTCACACTTGTCGTTTATAGTAAGCAGTTTGGTTGTAGTGATATTAAAGTGAAAAATGCATTCGTTACGATTTACCCCGCACCAACCGGTGTTATTTCCGTAAACGATTCTGTCACTTGCGATAAATCATTCAATTTCCAGTTTAATTCAAGTATGCAAAATGCAAGTACATGGCAGTGGAATTTTGGAGATGGATTTACTTCTTCGTCTGTGTCACCTTCACATATATATGCAGATACTGGGAAATACAATGTTACATTAGTGCTCACAAGTAATAATGGTTGTACTAATACAATCAGTCTTGCTTCGCCTATACATATCAAATGGAATCCAACACCGACTACAACTATAGGTGATGATACAGTTTGTATCCCAGCTAATATTCTGTTTCATACGAACCAATATGCTAATGCACTTTATAGTTGGAATTTTGGAAATGGTATTGTGAAATCAGGAGCGTCAATTTATTATTTGTATCCCGATAGTGGTTTGTATCCTGTCACATTGAATGTAGTTTATTCAAATGGATGCCAGCAAACAGTTAATGCGGGATCAGTAAGGGCTTTTAAAAAGCCTGATTTCGTATTTTGGATGACGAACCATACAGGTTGCGCACCGCTAAATGTGCAATGTGTAAATCAACCGAATGGTAATTATACATGGCTTTGGGATTTTGGTGACGGAACAACATCTACACAACAAGTTCCTTCACATGTCTATACGAATCAAGGTGTATACAGTGTTACATTGACGGGTACAAGCACGAATGGCTGTACTTATTCCTACACACAAGGGCTGAAAATAAATGTGTTTTCACCAACCGCTGCTTTCACTACAGATATTACCAGTGGATGTCCACCTCTAACAGTAAATTTTACAAATAATTCAGGTAAAGCTGTAAATTATATTTGGGACTTTGGAGATGGAACAAGTTCAACTCAAACGCATCCTACTCATATTTATACATCTTCCGGAACGTATACTGTAAAATTAATTTCTTCAGATGCCGGTGGTTGTCGAGATACTTTGATTCGTACCAATATTATAAACGTTGCTGCTCCTGTTGTGAACTACCAAACTCCTCCGGTAGTGAATGGATGCGCTCCATATGCTGTGAATTTTTCAGATGCATCCGGTGCCGCTGCATTTTTGTGGAATTTTGGAGATGGTACAAGTTCAACTTCAGCAAACCCTTATCACGTTTATAATTCTCCAGGAATTTATACGGTATCATTAACGACATGGATGCCAAATGGCGGTTGTGAACAATACATACAAAATTTTCAAACTTTTAATATTGATGGAGCATATCCTGGATTCACATATACAATAAGTCCATGTCCTCCTTACGAAGTGTTTTTTACTGACACTTCTATCAATGCTTCTTCGTGGCAATGGAGTTTTGGTGATGGAGGAAGTTCGTTCATTCAAAATCCTTCTCATGTTTATCCAGGTCCGGGAGTTTATAGTATAAAGTTAATTTGTACAACAGCGGGTGGTTGTAATTCCACTTTAAATGCAAGCAATGCAATTGTAATAAACGGACTGGGTGCAAATGCAACTTCACTGAGTCTCGATACTGTTCCGCCATTGAATGTTCAATTTAATGCAAATTCAACTGGAGCTACTTGGTGGTTGTGGAATTTTGGCGATGGAAATACTTCTAGTCTTGAAAATCCATTGCATGTTTATCAAAGTCTTGGTCCATTCATTATTAGTTTAACGATTGGAAACGATAGTTGTCAATATACTTATACCTATCCACCTATAACTTTTGGTCCGAATACAGGAACAGGCGGAGGTTTAGGAGGAGTATTGCCATCCCCACCACCTAGAGAATATCATTGCGCACCACATACTGTAAGTTTTTCAAATCCTGATCCCACTGCTATTAGTTATTTATGGGATTTTGGAGATGGAATTACATCTACTTATCCTTCTCCAACTCATGTGTATTCTGATAGTGGAGTGTTCGTAACAATGCTCTATTTATTTTATGCAGCCGGTGTAATTGATTCTGTACAGTTTTCTGATTCTGTTTTTGTCGTAGAACCAATTAGTGATTTTGCAATTAGTCAAACGAATTTATGCAGTGGTGTCATCATAGATGTAAATACAAATGCACCCGGAAATTATTTTTTATGGGATTTTGGTTCAGGGGTTAATTATTCTACTCCAAGTGCTTCTCACACATATCCTAACGTGAATTCCAGTTATATGATAAGCTTAAATGTAAAGGATACAAATAACTGTTCATCTTTTATAGCAAAATCATTTGCTGTTACTGCAGTAAATGCAATTTCTGCTAGTCTTAGACGTGCCTGTGCTAATGATTCAATTCTTTTTAATTCAGGCAATGTGAATTATGCTCAGTATTTGTGGGATTTTGGTGATGGTACTTTTTCATCACAGAAAAATCCAATGCATGCGTATGCTGATTCCGGACTATTTTCAGCCAGCTTACAAGTAGTGGATGTAAATGGATGCGTTCAGAATTTTGTAATGGCTTATTTTGTCGAAGTTTTTAATCCGAAAGCTGATTTTACCTATGCCGCCATCACTTCAAACTGTGGATCAGGAACGGTTGTAGTACTTTTGAATAATTTGTCAAACGGAAGCACTTCCTGGTTATGGCAATTTGGAGATGGGACAAATTCGAATTTATTTAATCCACCACAAACAGGATTTTATTTGCCTGGGTATAATGGTTTTTATGGAATTACTTTAATCGCAAATAAAAATGTTTGTAGTGATACTTTGACAATTAATAATGCAATTTATGCTGCAAAGCTCGTTGCTAATTTCAGTTATACCTTAAGTTCAGAATGTGTGCCTGCTATTGCTGTGTTCGCAGATTCGAGTATGGATGCAGTTAGTTGGCTGTGGGATTTTGGAGATGGTGACACTTCTACACAAAAGAATCCAACTCATCAATATATATCAAATCCAAGAGACTCAATTACATTAACGGTTAAAGACATGTATGGTTGTGTAAAGACGAAAATTATGCCTTCACCAAAATTAACAGAGGCTGTATATTCTCTTTCTGCAACGGAAGGTTGTACCCCGTTGGTAATAAATTTCGCAGACTCAAGTTCTAATGCAGTTTCATGGTTATGGAATTTTGGTGATGGAACTACTTCCACTGCAAGCTACGCATCCCATACGTATTTAAATGATGGCTTTTACAATATAAGCTTAATTGTCACCTCTTTGTCGGGGTGTAAAGATACTTTGCAAATGGATTCTTTAGTCGAAATCAATACACCGATCGCCGACTTTACATTAAGTAATGATTCCGGTTGCGCACCTTTGTTGGTTTCGTTTGTCGATCAAAGTACGAATGCTTTTATTTGGAATTGGTCACTCGGTAATGGAAACATATCTATGAATACTCATCCATCACTTATTTATTCTAACCCTGGAAATTACAATGTAAAATTAGTAATTGAGAATAAATTTGGATGTAAAGATTCTTTGACACTCGATAGTGCCGTTGTAGTTCAAGGTCCGGTTCCTAACTTTACTGTGTCTTCTGAAATTGGCTGTTCTCCATTTCCTGTGTCGTTCTACAATGCAACAATTGGTGCTGTGAAATGTGAATGGCATTTTGGGGACGGAATTGTAGATTCGATTTTTGCCCCAACGCATATCTATAATTCACCGGGAACATATTCAGTCACTTTATATGCTTTCGATACGATTGGATGTTCGGCAATTTATTCTTACCCTGTACCAATTGTTATTGGTTTAAGTCCAACGGTAAATTATAATGTAGATGTAAATACAGGCTGTGAACCCTTAACTATAAATATTAATGACCTCGGTACTATTGCAGATAGTCTGGTTTATGATATGGGAGATGGAACAATAATTTCCGGATTTTCTCCATCGCATACTTATACTACAGCAGGAAATTATATCATTACTTTAATCGCCTATAATCAGGAAGGATGTACTGATACACTTGTATATGCTGATACAATTCATGTATTGGCGCAACCTCATGCTGATTTTACGGTTGATTATGTAGAAGGGTGTAGTCCGTTAACAGTTGAGTTGACAAATATCTCTTCCGGATTGTCAGGTGCTTCATTGAATTGGAATTTTGGAGATGGTTCAGTTTCTTCTGGTTTCAATGCTAATCATATTTATGTAAATCCTGGTTTGTATACTGTAAGTTTATCCATCACGAATCTAAATGGATGTTCTGATTCCGTTTACTATTTTGATTTAATAGATGTGTATGATGATATTCCACCTCCCATTACAAAATTGTTCAGAGTAACAGTGAATGAGTCAGATGAAACTGAATTGACTTGGCAACAAACAAATGTTAACGACCTCGATTATTATGAGGTGTATCGTTATAATCCAGCTTCTTTGGTTTTTGATACTATTGCCAAAGTAGTTCATTCTAATACCGGAGTCAATGTAACAGTTCCTTCGTATAAAGATTTACTGGTGAACACTAACGGTAGCTCTTACACTTATAAAGTTCAAGCAGTAGACAAATGTGGTTATCGTCAGGATTTATCGTTGTTAAAAGCACATGAAACAATTTTGTTGAATGCTACTGCCGGATTTCAATCTGTGTCGCTGGCATGGAGTCCATACAATGGTTGTTCAATTCTTGGCTATGAAATTTTTAGACAAGATTATAATGGCAGTGCTTTCAATTCAATTGCAACTGTTGATAGTCTGACCCAAAATTTTATTGATACAAGTACATTTTGTCCTCGAGAATACATGTACAAAGTTAAGGCACTGGAAATTTGTGGCAACCCACAATATGACTCCTGGAGTAATCAAAGTTTTGCAACTCCTACCAGTTTAATTTCAGATCAATTTGTAGATGTGGTTAGATCAACTGTGGTGGATAATCAATTTGTATTAACAGAGTGGATGCCGCCTGTTGTTTTGCCGGGCAGTGTGCTGAGATACGATGTTTACAGATCAACGGATCAGGTAAATTTCGCATTAATTGCAAGTGTGCCTACCATGATGCACGAATATTCTGATTTTAATGTGGATATTAATTCGCAGGAATATTATTATAAGATATTGGTAAGTAATATTTGTGATGTAGAAAGCAAAGAAGGGCAGAAAGGTTCTTCCATTCTTTTAAGAAAAATTGAAATTAGCTCTGGAAATATTTTAAAATGGACACAGTATCAGGAATGGGCTTCCGGTGTAGAATATTATGTGGTCGAAAAATTAAATGAGCTTGGTGTTTGGGTCGAAATGGATCGTGTTCCTGGGGCTATTACTGAATGGGAAGAGGAGTAATTTTTTTAGCTTTTTTAATTGAAACATTTAATTCATATCCAATTAAAAGTACAAATGAATTGATGTAAAGCCAAATTAATATAACGATTAAAGTGCCAATCGAACCGTATACTTTATTGTATTGTCCAAAATTAGTAACGAAATAATTAAAGCCAAGTGATGAGATTACAATCAAGAGCGTAGCTAAGGATGAACCGGCAGAAATAAATTTTAATTTTTCTTGTTTTGAGGGGCCAAAGTAATAGAGTAGTGAGATAGCAGAAAAACACAGCAGCAAAAGAATAACCCACTTGCCAATACTAATTAGTACTAACTGCATGAAATTAACGAAGATTTGTTTTTCTTCTAAATAATAGAAAATATATTCTGAAGTAAGTATTAAGCCGATAGCCATAAATACAAATGAAGCTAGGGTCAATGTAATTCCAATAGCCATTATTCTTTTTCTCCAAGCAGTGCGCTGTTCTTTTCCATGAAAACTTCTGTTAAACCAAGTCATTAAAGCCATGATTCCATCTGCAGAAACAAACAATGCGAATAAGAATCCGAATGATAGCAAACCTCCTCTTTGATGCTTAATTATGTCTTCTATAGTTTCACGCGCAGCTTCAAAAGTATTTGAAGGCAAAAAATCACTAATTAAAGAAAGGAGTTGATCCGGAAATGCTGGAATAGGAATGTAGGGGATGAGGGTGAATATAAATATGATAGTAGGAAATAAAGCAAGAAAAAAACTAAATGCGAGTGAACGTGCCCTTGTTTGGATGTCTCCTTTATTTATTCTTTGAAAAAAAAAATCTCCAACGTCATACAATGGTAATCCTTCGAATCCTGGTAGTTTTAATCGCTTTGAAAGAGTAATAAATGGTTTGACCGGCCAATTATTTAAAATAAAATTTACTAATTTGCTGTTACTCATTTTACAATTTTCAAGCTTAAGTCTAAACTTTTTACAGAGTGAGTGAGTGCGCCCACTGAAATATAATCGATGCCTGCTAGAGCGTAATTTCTTATATTGTCAAGGTTAATTCCGCCCGAGGCTTCTGTCTTAGTTCTTCCGTTTACCAATTTAACAGCTTGCTGAATTAATTCCGGACTAAAATTGTCAAACATAATTCGATCAGGAATACCGGAATCCACAGCTTCTTTTACCTCTATAAGATTTCTGGTTTCTATTTCGATAGGAATGGAAATATTTTTTTCTGTCAAATATTTTTTTGCATTCTCTAATGCCGCATGTATTCCTCCAGCACTATCAACATGATTGTCTTTAATAAGGATCATATCGTACAATCCAAAGCGATGATTTAATCCTCCTCCGGTTTTTACCGCTTCTTTTTCCAAAAATCGTAATAGTGGTGTTGTTTTACGCGTGTCCATTACTTTGGCATTGGTTTCCGCAATAGCATCTACATATTTTTTTGTAGTTGTTGCAATACCACTCATTCTTTGCATGCAATTTAAAACAAGTCTCTCGGCCAACAGAATACTACGAATTTTACCTTCAACATGAAATAATATTTGACCTGAATGAACTTCTTCTCCATCTTTCGAAGTACAAGTGAATTTCAAATTCTCATCTACTTCTTTGAAAATAGCCTTTGCTACATTTAAACCTGAAATTACTCCATCATCTTTTACCAACAAATTAGCTTTCCCTTCTTGATGTTCTGAAATGGTTGAAAGTGATGTGTGATCACCTTCGCCTAAGTCTTCTTCGAGAGCTAGCTTTATAAATCGTTTTATTTCCATTCCTACAAAATTGCATATTTAATTCGTACTGAGCTGCAAATCTCCCGTGAATTCAATCCTGAAAATTAAAAAAGCTGCTCCAAAATAGGTAGCAGCTTTTGTATTTATAGCTTTTGTATTTATTCTTTCATGAATCGTAACTCTTGAATTACAGCAGTATTGCCTTGTTGTTTAATATAAAAATAGGTTCTGTATGTTTGACCTGTGCTAGTAACTAAACTACCGATTGCATATCTGGCTCCTTCTTTAGATTCTCCTTTATGAATAATAGAATAGGAGCGAGCTTGGTTTTTGGCAAAAAAGTCTTTCAATATTTGTTCTGCCTGGACTTTGCTATAGACTTCCTCCTGCGATATTATGGTCAAATCTACAGTGTTTCCAAAATACTTTGAAACTGAGCGAGCATCTCCGGAGCGTAAAGCATTAGCAATGTCGTCTAATATGTCATGTTGAGCATAAACATTCCCGATGCTTAGCGCAATTATACTTAGGATGGTAATAAACTTTTTCATTATTTTACTCGTAGCCCTAAGGCAAATTTCTTGCCAAAAGGGTTGATTTCATATTTATTAACCAATTTTACACAAAAATAGAGGCTTTTGGCAATGAATGGTACTTCTATAGCCTACGTTTTGAACAACCTGTAATTATTCTTAAGGTCATAAAGTATTGAAAGTCAAAATAATATTTGTCAATAGGACAGCTTCTGGTTGGGTTAAAGAGGGTTTGAACGATTATGTTAAGCGCTTAAAACGTTATTTAGGTGTTGATTATTTTGAAGTAGAGATAAGTTCAATCTCAAAGAAAAATGCCCAAGTTATTTTGGAGGAAGAAGGTGTAAAAGTGATGGCGTTTGTTAAGCCTGGAGATCATGTAATTCTGTTGGATGAACAAGGGCTTAAATTGAGTTCTGAGGGGTTTTCCGTTTGGTTAAATAAAAAATTTGTTTCAATTCAAGGTGATCTGATTTTTGTAATTGGTGGAGCATATGGGTTTCATCATTCTTTAAAGGAAAGGGCTTCAGAAAAATTGTCACTTTCCGATATGACATTTACTCATCAGATGGTTCGAGTAATTTTTGTGGAGCAGTTATATCGTGCTATGACTATTTTAAAGAATGAGCCTTATCATCATTCTTAAGTACCAACTCTTGATATACATTTGCATAGGTGTCAACGCCATTTTCAAGATTAAATAATTCAATGGCTTTTTCTCTGATTAATTGTACATCCATTTCTTTTTCTATTTTTAAAAGTTGAAGTGTACAACGCTTATATTCATCTTCATCAAAAGAATTACAAATTACTCCTGATTGCGAGGCGCTGATCTTTTCATCGGTATCTCCAATTCCAGTATTGCATATTACTGGAATACCCATACTTAGTAATTCACCTAATTTCGTCGGTGAACTTGCAATTTTTGAAAAGGCAGGTTTGATAAAAAAAACGGAGCTGTTGCAAATAGATAATAAAGCCGGCAATTCTTTTCGTTTTGAAGAAGTAAAAATCAGTTTTTCAACATCTACTCCCAGAAATTTTGCCAATGCTAAAAATGAATCCGGTTCTTCAGCAGTGATAATTAAAAATTTTGCATGGGGTACAATTTTTTGAAATGTTTTAAAAAACAATAACATTTCTTTTGGTAGATACCAAGTGCTTAGACTTCCTAAATAGCATAGGATATAGTCCTTCTCTGTAATTCCAAGCGTGTTTTCCCAGTTTCTTTTTATCGAATCGTCAGCCAAGTTTCTAGAAAAGTGATTTACATCAACACAGCATGGAATAACAGTGATGTTTTGTGGATTCTCTTTTTTTTCGAGTATCCTTTGAATAACTGGAATGGCTTTGTTGGTTAGCGAAATAATTCTATCAGCTGTTTTAAAAAAGTCCTTTTCTCTTTGCTTCATAAAATAAAAAATGAATCGGTACAAAGGATTTGCCATTTTCCATATTTTGCCATCAACTTTTTCATCTACCCAAAATCCACGCATGTCGAATATAAACGGGATTTTATATTTTTTTTTAAGAAATAATCCTATTATACTAGGAATATAACTTCTGCAATGAACCAAACTAAAACTTTGGCTTTTGTGTAGTTTTAAAGCAATCTTTTTTATTTTATTAATATCGAGAAGTGTTCCAAGAATAGGAGGACTTTTTGTGTATTTAATGGGATGCCACTTTATTTCATATTCCGCGCAAATCTTTTCAATAATAGATTTATTGAGTGTGTATAAATGAGGCTTTTCTGCACTAATTAAACTAATCCTATATCCTTTCTTTGATAATCCGCATAAATAAGGCAATACTTGAGACTGGCCCAAGGGGTCAGTCATGCCATCATAAGAGATATATAGCGTGTTTTTGGTCGACAAACCGTGAGATTTATATTCTCTTCAAAGTTAAACTAATTTGCTTTATTTCGTAAGTTTGTATTTATTAAATCATGTACGTTTACTCCATATTAGACTTTATTGTTTTACCATTGTATTTGATCATCATTTTGATGACGGCGAATATTTATGCCAGCAACAAGATGATAGAGCAGCCATGTTATTCTTATTTCACCTTAGGATTGGTTGCTAAGATATTTGGTGGTATTGGTGTGGCTTTGGTATACACTATTTATTACCCCGCCGGAGATACAACAGAATATTTTGGAAATGTAGTTGCCTTGCTAAATCTTGCATTTTATGATTTCAGTGCATTTTGGCATGTGATGACAGAACCTGCTTCAAATGCAAGTATGTTTTTTTTCAATGGCGAAACAGGCTATGCCTGTTATGCTCGTGACCCAAAAGCTTGGGCTGTTGTGAAAATGACACTTCCCATTGCCATTGTTTCCTTTCAAAGTTTTTTAACAACAACAGTTTTATGTGCGACTCTTTCTTTCGCAGGTATTTGGAAGTTATATAAAGTCTTCGTTTTGGAGTTTCCTAGCTTGGAGAAAGAAATGGCCATTTCATTTTTGTTTATTCCATCAGTTTTTTTTTGGGGCTCAGGTTTATTAAAGGATACTTTTACATTGAGTGCATTGGGTTTCTTTTTTTCGAGTTTGTATTATTTAGTTGTGCGAAGGGAAAAAGTTGTAGCGTCAATTATTATTGTTTTAGTTTCAGCTTATGTTATCATCTCAATTAAGCCGTATATTTTGGTTGGATTATTTCCAGCATTAATTATATGGTTGGTTCAATTGAGTGTAGGTAAAATAAATGTAAAAACACTAAGAGTGCTTGCAGTACCGTTTGTACTCGTTGTTGGATTTGGATTTGTATATTGGCTAATGATGATTATGGGCGAATCTTTAGCTGAATATCAAGTCGAGTCTATTCTCGAAAAAGCACAAATAACTCAACGTGACCTGAAAAGTGATTATTATCAAGGAAATGCTTTTGATATTGGTGATTTTGATGCTACCTTATCAAGTATTTTTTCGAAATTCCCGATCGCCACTTTCTCCGCTATATTTCGACCATTAATAACTGAAAGTAATAACTTAGTAATGCTTTTCTCCGGCTTCGAAAATTTGATTCTTTTGATTTTTACGATTCGGGTCTTAATTTATGTTAAAGTACTTGGAGTTTTTAGATTTTTTTTCAAACATCATATGTTAACTTTCTCGCTGTTTTTTTCAATATTTTTTGCGTTTTCTGTTGGCTTGTCTACAAGTAATTTTGGAAGTTTAGTTCGCTATAAAATTCCATCAATTCCATATTTTGTTGCGTCACTGTTTATTATTAGGCACCTTAAATCAAAGGAAATAGAAATTAAAGTGAAAATGAAAGAACAATAGGTTTGCTCTATTTCGAAATGTCAAATACCACAATAAATCTAAACCATATTGTTATCCTTTATCCATTTGTGAAGCACAATTAGAAGCCATAGTCGGTTAAATAAATAATCTTTTCCCGATAAATAAGATTTTATAATTTTCTCTACTTCTTCATACTTAACAATGTCAATTTTCTTGATTAATTCAGGGCTTAAATAATCTTCTATCAAGTATTTTAATTCGTTTTTTAGCCATTTGCTAAGTGGAATGGAGAATCCTTGTTTAGGTCTGTCAAACAACTCTTTTGGAAGATATTTATACAATATTTCTTTTAAAATATATTTTGAAGTGTTGTCATGATATTTTAATTCAGGTGCAATATTTATTGCAAATTCAATGACTCTGTGATCCAAATATGGTACTCTTGTTTCGAGTGCATAATTCATGCTTGCACGATCAACTTTGGTTAACAAATCATCTGGCAAATAATATTTGATATCAAAAAGAGCTTGCTGCTCCATTGAATTCAAATACCTGTTAGTAGTTGATGAGTTTTGAATTTCTCCAGCAAGGTCACTAATAATAGTAATTTCACTCTGAACTAATTCTTCTAAAAATCCGGGCGTTGAATAAGGTGCATTTACCAGTTTCGTAATTTCGTTGTTCGTGAAAAAGTATTGCTCCTGTGAAAATATATGACTTCTTAAATTAAACGATTCATCTGTAGCCAGCATTTTGCCTATTCTTTGAAGTCGAGATGACATAAGATTAAGAATACCGGAGGCTGGTTTTTTTAGCGCATTAAAAAGTGGAGTTGATAATCTTCGAGCCCATTTATAGGATCCATATCCAAAAAACATTTCATCTGCACCCTCCCCTGACAATGCAACGGTTACATGTTCCTTGGCTAGCTTTGAAACCAATAGTGTAGGAATGACAGAAGAATCTGCATTTGGTTCATCATAGGCTTTAAAGCTTGTATCAATTATGTTAATGACATCCTTGTGCGAAATAATAAATTCATGATGGTTAGTTTCTAAGTGTTTTGCTACCGCCTTCGCATATTCTGACTCGTTTACTTTGTTTTCTTTGAATCCGATGGAGAAGGTATTTATTTTTACATTAGATAAAAACGCTGCTTGTGCAGTTATTAAACTGGAATCAATACCGCCGCTTAGGAAAACACCATAAGGCACATCTGATCTCAATTGGTATTGTACAGAACTCATAATTAAATCACTCAGTTTTACTAAAGCTTCCTCTTTATTTTTAACTACTTGGGTGGTGAGTTTGCCCTGTATTTTCCAATACGTTGTTTTTGTTAATCCATCTTTATTTATTTTTAAATAACAACCCGGATTTAATTTAAAAATGTTTTTGTAAATGGTATTTGGCGCAGGAATAAATCCTAAATGTAAAAAGTCATTTACAGAGTTATTATTAATTTTTTTTGGAATAGATTCTATTTCAGTCAATGATTTTATTTCTGAAGCAAATGCAATAGTGTTACTATCCCAATAATAAACCAATGGTTTGATTCCTACTCTGTCTCTGAATAAATATAGTTCTTTTTCTTCTTTGTCATATATGGCTATTGCAAACATTCCATTTAATAGATGTACGAATTCGGTTCCGTACAATACAAATGCTTCAAGAATTACTTCGGTATCAGAGGCAGTTCTGAATTTGAAGTCTTTGTTGGTTTGGCTTTGAGATATTTGTGCACCTATCTCCTGAAAGTTGTAAACTTCGCCGTTATAAATAATGACATAGCGGTCGTTTGAAGAATGCATTGGTTGATTGGCGTTTTCGGAGAGGTCAATTACTGACAGTCTTCGATGCCCCAAGCCACAGATGCCGTCATAAAAATATCCTTCGGCATTAGGACCTCTATGAGCTAATTTATTAGTCATTTTACGAAGGTGAGCTTCGGTAAAGATGGACTGGAATGATAGAAACCCTGCTATGCCGCACATGAGTATTGTTTAATATTATTTTTTGTGAGTAATGACCTAGTGTAATTTTGTAATTTAATATTTAATATTTAATCTTATTTATGAAGGTAGTCAATTCATTTTTGATTTAATTTTTTTTGCCGCTTTGAACAATAAGTTGTTTTGTGATTCCTAGTGTTCGTCTATCAAAGATACAAAGTGGGTAGAGCATTATTCCTTTAATGAAATAACGTAAGCCTAATTTTGGATGTCCGTCTACAATCAAATGTAAGGCAATGTAAGTATCACAAAATGCTGCAATTCTATTCTTTTTACTTCCATACACTTTTTGAACTTGAGCATCTTTGAATGCATATTCAATAAGTAAGTTTTTTCGGTCTAGTAGTTTTGTTTCATCTACGGAATGTACCGACCTGTTTTCATGAGCGATGATTAGTGAAGTGACTTTGTTAATCATGTGTAAAGGATATCTGCTTCCTAGTCGAAGCCAAAGTTCATAATCTTCAGAAATAGAAAGACGCCGATCTTCATTAAATTTGTTTAAAGCAGCAATGTCTTTTCTTATAAAAACTCCATTACAACTAAATGGGTTTTCCATGATTAACCTCTTGTTTGCTGTTTCTTTTTTTGAATAAAGTCTTCCTGTTTTGATGGTAATATCATCCGGAGTTTTTACCTGAAAGTTCAAATGAAAAACTTCAGGTTGGTTAAAGGCTACAATAGTATCGTAGGCGGTCTGTAGGTGATTTGCCAGTAACAAATCATCAGAATCAAAAAAATTGATGTAATCCCCATTGCTAGCTTCTGCACCACGATTTCTAGCCGCAGCTCTTTCAGAGTTGGGAATCCTTAATATTCTGAGCCGAGGGTCATTGACGGATTCTAATAATTCAAGTGTATTATCCGTGCTTCCATCATCAACAATGATCACCTCGAAATTATTATAATCTTGATTAAGAACTGTTTCTAGTGTCTTGATTATGAATTCTGCCCGATTGTAGGTAGGAATCACTACAGAAAATAAAATATCTTTAATCATAAATCTTATACATTTCAACTAAGGATTTATCAAAGCTAAACATTTTATTTACATGATTCCGTCCATCTTCTATTAATTGGTTTCGCAATGCAGTATTATTGATTAATGTGCAAATTGATTGAAATATTTCATCGCTCGATTTGTAATTCACGATCAATGCGTTTTTTTCATGTTGAATAAAGTCACGGGCTATTCCTGATAGTGTAAATACGGAAGGTATTCCTGCTGCCAATGCTTCAACATAAACCTGACCAAAAGCCTCTACCGAATCGTTAATCGGAACATGAATGAATAGATCAAAAAGCTTGTAGAGAGAAAATAGATCTTTTTCAAATTCAATGGTAATATAGTTTTTCTTTGGAATGCTTTGCAATAATTTGTCTATTTCTTTTTTATAGTTTCCGGTGGCGTTTGCCATAATTAGAAGTGCATTTGGCTGGCTCACTAGTAATTTCTTAAATGCTGGAAGTATATATTGTAGTCCTTTCAGCTCTATGAATCTTGAAATTACTCCAATTACAGGCTTTTGTTCTTGCGGGTTGTATTTAAGCCGGAGTTTCTCTATATTTTGCGCTATTGGAGTTTCAAATAAACTCAATTCGAATCCATGAGGAATAACATGAACTTTAGATGGATCGGTTTTTTCTGTTTGAATTAATACTTGTGCTACATTATTTGATATAGCAATAATGTGAGTGCTAAAATAATTTATCAGCTTATCATACTTAACCATGTGAGGGTAATAATAGATGTTGTAAGTAGCGTGATGTCTAGTATAAATTCTCTTTTTTACTCCAACAAAAAATGAAGCCGGTATCGAAATTAATCCGGCTTCAATTAGGTGAGCATGTACAATTGATGGTCTATAGCGAATAAAATAAATAGCCAGTCTAAAGAAAATTGAAATATAATCTAGCTTTGAGTTACACTTGATCCATGAATAAGTAAATTTTTCATTAGCAAATTCTTCAAAGAGTGAAGGCTTACTTTTACTTAAAAAAATGAAACTAACTTCGTATTTTTCCTTATCGATATTTTGTGATAACCATAGGAAACCTAATGAATAGTCAACTCCGGAAATAATATAGCATATTTTTTTCTTGTTTGAAGTCGTCATGACCTGGTAACATTGTATTTTAATACCAAGGAGTCGCTTATTAGAATAACTCACCTAGTAAATTTGTTGTATGATATTGATGGAAAAGTCAAAGATAAACAATTTCAATGTTTCGTAAGTTATTGATAATTAATGGTTGTGTAACATATTAAACAATGTTGAAAGTGTCGTGTAATGTTTTTATTGAGCAGAAGTATGAAATACTTCTTAAATTCTTCATTTCGTGTATCATTGTTCTTAGTACTGTATATTTGCAATCCGCTAGTTTGAAATAATATGTTAGTAACATGCTTAGATGAATAAAGAGCACAAGAATTGTCTTTTATGTAATTCTGTAAATTTGATTGGTTTTAAGGACTATGAAAAGCACCATTTGGCCAAATGTGTTGATTGTGGATTTGTTTTTATGTTTCGTATTCCAAGCTTAGAAGATCTGGAAAAGCATTATAAAACGTATACGTATACAAATAAAGTGATTTCCCCACTCACATTAAATTCTTTTGGTGTCCTTTTAAATGAATTCGAAAAGTATAGATCTAATGATTTTTTACTTGATGTTGGATGTGGAAAAGGATGGTTTTTATTAGAAGCCAAAAAGAGAGGATGGAATATACGTGGGACTGAATTTTCTAAGAATGCTGTAGAAGTTTGCAAAGCGAAAGGAATTAATGCAGTTGTTGGCGATTTGAAAGAAATCGATTTTGAAGGAATATTATTTGATGTTATTGTTATTTCTGAAGTGATAGAGCATACTTCTAATCCAATGGAGCAATTTCAATTTATATATTCTTTACTACGACCTGGGGGGTTGCTATATGTGACGACGCCTAATTTTAACTGTTATCTAAGGTATAAGTACAAGTCAAATTATAATATTATTGAGTATCCGGAGCATTTGGGCTATTTTACAAAAAAAACATTGCACCTTGCATTGTCAAAAAGTAAATTCAGTAAATTGAAACTTCTCTCAACCGGAGTAAGTGTTTCTCGAGCCGAATTTAGTTCCGGTTCGCAAAAGCCTTCTGAAAAGGTTGCTTTAATGGATGAAAAACTAAGGGGAATTATGACTCAAAATAAATTCATGTTGCTATTAAAATCATCTGTCAATTGGCTGCTTACTTTAACCGGAATTGGTGTAAATTTAAAAGCATATTATGTCAAAAAATAAAAAGAGTCGAAAAGGAAATAAACAATAGACCAGTTAGAAAATTTAGTTACTTAACTCCAAATGAAGTATTTTCGCTCAGAAGTTAGCTGTTGCACTTATGAGTTGAACACAGCTATTATTATTAATTAAAGCCGGGACTTATAACTATATTAAAGGAACATTCTTAGGCGCGCAAGTGAAAATGGGAAGTGAATTTGAATATTACCACAATACCAAGGTAAGTATTTTTAAAATCATGCCAACTAAGATAAATCAAATAGTTTTCTTGGGCAATAGTATCACAGATAATTGTGAGTGGGCTGAGCTTTTTCAAAATAGTAAAATTGTAAATCGAGGTATTGGAGGAGATGTGATTGTTAATATTACAAGCAGAATAGATAATGTCTTTATTTCACAAGTGGATAAAATTTTTTTAATGATTATAGTTAATCATTTGCAAAGAGGTTATACAATGATTGAAATTATTAAACAATATGACTTATTGCCTTACACAATAAAAAAGAAATCGAGCAATGCTAAGGTTTATATTCAAAGCGTTCTGCCTGTGGATATAGAGGGGTTTAATCATTTGGAAGTTATTAAGTTGAATCTGGAAATTGCTGAACTCGCACATAAATATAATTTTATTTATGTTAATTTGTTTGATAAGTTGAAATCGAAAGATGGAAAATTAGATGAAAAATATTCCGATGATGGAATGTATTTGAATGGCGCTAGTTATTTGGTTTGGAAAAATGCTATTCTAGATTTAGTTAATGACTCGATGTTGACGCCAAAAATGAGTGATATAGGAAATGTTTTGATTTCTATAGCTGTTTAATATGACTTCTACTCGATCTGCTAAGATACTTGTATTGACTATTGGAAATGGAGTCAATGTCTTAATTAACTTTTTAACACTTCCTTATTTAGTTAGGACATTGAGTTATTTAAGTTACGGTACCTATGGCCAGGTATTGCTAATTCTTAGTTTAATTCAAGGCGTATTTACTTTTAATTTGAATCAAATTTCTAATGTAATTTTTTCTCAAAAAACGCAAGATGCTTCCACCGTCTTTTCAACCTTGTTTAGACTATGTATTTGGATGAGTGTGATCGGAACATTGTTGATGTTTGTGTCGATTCCCTTGGTAAAAATGGTTTTTGATAATGAACTTATACCAAATTTGTTGCTATTATCTCTTCTGAATTTATTCTGTCAAATTCCGATTCCTGTTTTTATTTCTGTGCTAATTTATTTTGAACGAGTAAAGCATACTACTTCGATTTTGGTAATATCAAATTGTGTAAAAGTAATTGTAATGGTTATTTCTATACATTTTTATAATTCAGTAGAATTAATGATGATTGGATTGAGTTTGGCAAGCTTGTTCCAAGCTGTATTGCTTTTTTTGGCCATACCTAAGGAGGTTAGGAAAATCAATACTTATGATTCGAAAATAGCCTCCTCGATTTTTAAAATGGCTTCGCCGTTAGTACTATCATCGTTCATTGAAAAATCATTGTTTTATATAGATGGACTAATGATTTCTACTATGCTTGGTACAACAGCTTACGCATTTTATAGGGCAGGTGCAATTGAAGTCCCATTTATTGCCACACTTTACGGAGCAGTCGCAACAATTTTAATGCCTGAGGTGGCTAAATATTTTGCGGATAGAAATTATACCGAAATTGTTCGATTGAAAAAGGCTGCAATATCGACTACAGTGTTTTTTGTTTATCCGGTTTTGATGTATTTGTTGTTTTTTTCAAATTCACTGGTGTCATTTTATTTGTCGGAAAAATATGTAAATAGTGTTATGGTGTTCTTGATTTTTAATTTATCCCTGTTAGTGAGAATTAATGACTATCAAGATGTTATCATTGTTAGCGGGAATGGGAAGTATATTTTTAAAGCCGTCCTTATTTCAACGGGTCTAAATCTTTTGCTCAATTATGTACTCATTCACTTATTCGGTATAGAAGGCAGTGCAATGGCATTTATTATTTGTTTAATTGTGTTTGCAGGGCTTTTGACACGTAAATCACTGGAAATTATGCAGTGCGGATTTACGGAGCTTTTCAATCTGAACTTGATAGCAAAAGTAATCCTAATATCCTTGATTCCCATTCTGATAATTTTTGTTCTGCATTATTTCTTTTTTACTACCGTGTGGTTTGTTATTTTTGTTACTCCAATCTATGCTGTATTCGTGTTTTTGGCAGGAGTTAGATATAAACTTCTTCATCCTGCTATCTTGAAATACTTAACATCTAAATTTGATTGGATTAAGTTATAAAATGGGTACAGGCTTCCTTCGGTATTATTTTAAAGCAATTGAGCGATCGTACTATGGTCGTATAGGAGTAGGTCTCCTTTTTTTAAATTGGATAGTTCAACGTTTGTTTCGCGTTAATTCAGAAGTTCCCTATTCTGTGCACTTTACAAATAAAGTAAGTGGATGGGAATTTTGTGACTTTGGAGACGACACTGTTTTAGCTAATCTATGTGTGAGTACTGGTACTTATATTGCCGTTTTTGAAGGCTCTACGTTAGAGGTGGGTTCTGGTACAATTTGGGCTTGCAATGTATGTATTCAAACTGCCGATCATGCAAAGGGTGATCTTTCTAAACTTGTTGTGGCCTCTATAAAAATTGGTAGAAATTGTTGGTTGGCAAATGGTGTTGTGATAACAGCCGGTGTTGAATTAGGTGATAACGTGATTGTAGGTGCAAATGCTGTGGTTACTAAATCTTTTCCATCGAATGTGATAATTGCAGGGGTGCCAGCTAAAATTATTGGCGAATGTATAGCTTAGAAAGGTATTCACATAGCTGTTTCTCTATTCTGCAGTTTCGTGCAATACTGGTTTTAATGTTTCATGTTTAATTTTTTTGCTTGATTAGAATGAAGCTTAAAGCTATTGACGCAATATATAACTCTGCAAAAAATTCTTGCATTGATATTTTTAGGGCAATTGCTATTATTACTGTTGTGCTTTATCACTTTAATAATATTGTCCCTTTCGGATATTTAGGAGTGGATTTATTTTTTGTGATATCCGGTTTGCTTGTGGGCGGAATTCTGATCAAAAAATTGGTAAATGACATTGAAATAAATTTCTTTAAATTTGTTGTGCAACGTGGATTTTAAATTTGGCCTTCGTATTATTTTTTCTTGCTGGTAAGTTCTTTTTTGTCTCGTTATCTATATGCTGAATCTCATCCAGAATTCATTATTCCAATGTCTGATATGGGTAGATTTGTTTTTTTCTATCAGAATTATACTGGTCTACCTTATTACTGGATTTATGATCATGTATGGTCTTTATGTGTAGAAGTACATTTTTATATTCTATTGCCGATAGTTTTCATAATTATTAAATCTGTTATATTTTCTGAAAAAAGAAGGTTATTTTTGTATAAGGGATTAATATTAGCTATTCTTTCAGTGGTGATTTTTAAAATCATCTCCTATTATTTTACTGCCGGACGTGATACCTACTCTGCTACTCATAATCGTGTGGATGCTTTTGCATGGGGTGTACTTTTGAATTTATTAATATACGATTATAGAGAAAGGATTCAAGTTTTTACAAAATCACTCTTGTTATTTTTTTTAGGTTCCTTGTTACTTAGTATTTCCTTGTTTATTTTCTACACTTTTGATTTTGATATTATGAAAAAGTGTTTTTCCATTCTCTAATTCCATTTTGCTTTTTCTTGATGATTCTTGGTTTGTATTATACTAATTTTGAAAACTGGAAGTTTTTGCGTTTTGTTTCGTATTTTAGTTATAATTGGTATTTGTGGCATACGATTTTCGTTTATTATGTTATTGAAAGTATGGGGAAAACGATTCCGGCATTAATTGTTTTTTTGGTGGGTTCGTTTTTAGTTGCTATGATCACCACAGTGTTCATTGAGGAGTTTTTCTTGAGCAAGAGAGAGAAATTACTGGGTAAATGGTTCGGGGCAAAATGAAGCTAAGCATAAAACTCTTGTACGGTAGAGAGCCGGAAGAGTACTTTCAGATGGTCGATTAATCCCTAGCAGAAATTTTATGTACTCCAAATTATTTCAACTTAGCTGCATTGTAATTGCAATTGTTTTCCTAGCTTTTGCATATATTTGTTTAATAGTTTAAAATATGTGCGGAATTGCAGGAATATTGAGTGTTAATTCAAAAGAAGTTTTTTTGGAGCGACTCAATGTGATGTCAGATAAAATTATTCATAGGGGTCCTGATGGAAGAGGTGCCTGGATTTCTGATGATGGGCTTGTAGGTCTGGCACATCGGAGATTGGCAATTATTGACCTCGATGAATCTGCCGGACAACCTATGCATTACCTTGATCGTTATTCGATAGTTTTCAATGGTGAAATTTATAATTATATTGAACTCCGTGAAATGCTTTTAAGTAAAGGCTATAGTTTCAAAACACAATCTGATACTGAAGTAGTCCTTGCTTTGTACGACCTTAAAAAGGAAAAATTACTTACTGATCTTGAAGGAATGTTTGCTTTGGTCATTTATGATAATTTGACGAAAACTCTTTTTTGCGCACGGGATCGTTTTGGTGAAAAACCATTTTTCTATTTCCACGATAAAGAAAAATTTGTTTTTGCATCTGAATTGAAAGCGCTTTGGGTCGGGGGTGTAAAAAAGTCGGTAAACCCTAAATTGATTTATCTATATCTGGCCTATGGCACACAGCAAAATTTATTGAATCCTGAGGAGAGCTTTTTTAAAAATGTGATGAATTTGGAGCCTGCTCATTTTCTCATTATTGATAAGAATAACCTGATCACTAAGAGTAGATATTGGGATATTGATTTGACGAATCGGAACGATGAAATCTCTTATAAAAACGCCTCTGAAAAATTTATGGAATTGTTCACTGAATCTATAGCACATCGTTTACGTGCTGATGTTCCTGTAGGTTCTAGTCTTTCAGGTGGACTGGATTCTTCTAGTATTGTCATGTTGATCGACAAAATAAAATCTGGTATGCAAATTCAGAAAACTTTTTCTGCTCGATTTATTGATTTTTCAAAGGATGAAGGTGACTTTATTAAAATGGTTGTCGATAAATCTAAGGTCGAATCACATGAGGTTTTTTTAAGTGCCGAGAAATTGCAAGCTTTAATTGAGGATGTGGCTTATCACCAGGAAGAACCATTTGGTTCTACCTCTGTAATTGCCCAGTGGGAAGTAATGAAGCTTGCGAAAGAAAATAACGTTACTGTTTTGCTGGATGGTCAGGGTGCAGATGAGATTTTGGCAGGCTATTTTCATTATTTTGGTAATTATTTCAGTTCCTTATTGCTCCATGATAATTCTGAATTTTGGAAGCAAAGGAAATTATATAAATCATTGTATGGAGTAAATTATTCCCTCGGTTCCGCTTGGTTGTTGGATACTGTTTTTACTGGTGCTCGACCTAAACTTCGTGGAATCAAGAATATCTTAAAACTTCCGGATTATCTTAAGCAGTTTAATGGAGATTTTTATTCGGAATATAAATATCTTGATTTTGGCTTTGAACATAAGTCTAGCTTAAATGAAGGCCTTTATTTTGTTTTAATGAAAGGAGGATTACAGAATTTATTGCGTTACGCCGACCGCAATTCTATGGCACATAGCTTAGAAGTTCGACTCCCTTTTCTAAGTTATAAACTTGTTGAATTCGTTTTTTCTTTACCTGATTCCATGAAACTACATAATGGATGGACCAAGTTTTTGTTAAGAAATTCAATGAAGAATATTCTTCCCGACGATATTTGTTGGAGAAAGGAGAAGGTCGGCTTCGAACCACCAAAAGGAAAGCAAGTTCCATTAGATTTAATGGAAGCATCCCTTGATTCATTATTTAAGCATAATATTCTGGATAAAAATTCGATTTCTGATGCTTGTTCATGGGAATATGTTCAGATAGCCACATTGTTGAAATGAGAAAAAAAAGATTATTATTTGCAGCTGTCGATATTGGTTTTCGGGTTGAACTATATTCTAAGTTTATTAAGGAGAAGTTTGACGATAGAATGCAGGTGGAGTCATTTACTAAATTCAAATTGGATGAGTCTCATTATAAAACAGATTACACCTACGTTTGTCCTGTAGATAAACATGGTAAACTTTATGTTTATGTTTATTGTTTAGTATTTTTTATTTATAGTTTGTTTCGTTATGATGTTTTTCATTTTTTTAGTGGTGAAACTATTTTAACATATAAACTCAGAAGATTTGAATTTCGAGTGTATAAGCTTTTCGGAAAAAGAATTATTATGCACTTTGTTGGTTCAGATGTTCGAAATCCTCAGTTTCTTTTTTGGAAGAATACCAATCTGATGAGTTTCTTGAATGGTGAAAGAGATTTTCCTCGAACCTTGAAATGGCAAGATGAACTCATTAAGGATAGTCTTGAATTTGCTGATGAAATTTTAGTTTCTACTCCGGACCTCCTGGCTATTATTCCAAGTGCTACTTATTTTCCAGTATTAATCGATTTGGAAAAATTTGATCGCGAAGTAAGTGGTTTTAATTCCTTGCAGAACGAAAACAGTACTTGCGAACCATACAAAATTTTGCATTCACCTTCAAATGCGAGAGTAAAAGGAACACTTTTTATTCATCAAGTCCTTAAAAATTTAAAAGCTGAATATAAAAATGACCTAGAGACCATCATACCTGGAGATGAATCTTTGGACTCAAAGAAGTTTTATAGTGTTTCAAGATATGATTTGTTTTCCTTGCTGAAGGAGAGTGATGTGATGATCGATCAATTGGTGATCGGCTGGTACGGATTGCAAAGCCTAGAAGCCTTGTTATGTGGCAATGTTGTACTCTGTTATATTGAAGATGGTTTAGAAAAGTATTTGTATCCGGAATGTCCTATTTTAAATGTAAACGCGATTGATTTACAAGAAAATCTTGCGGATCTATTGAAGAAGAGGAAGCGACTTTCGAAGTATGAAATGAAAGAAAATTTGGAATGGGTGAAGAAGTATCATACGATTGAAAATAATCATAAGGTTTTAGTTACAGCTTGGGCAATGAATTAATTTTAGTGAGCCGAATATTTATTAGTGTTATTCGCTTTATTGATTAGTTTTATTTGGTCATTTTATTACTTTCTCTTACTTTTGTTGGGTGCATGCCAATTGACAAAATTAATTTTTCGTTTTACTTTTATAAAAAAATCAGAGATGTACTTAGGGTCTACTGAAAAACTCTTAAATTAATAGGAATCAAGGTAAAACACGTTATTTAAGTGACACTAAAAGCAAGGAAATATGCCACGAGCTTCAATAATGCGTGCATCAAAGTTAGTTTATGAGAGTATAAACTAACTTAGTTTGGAAGGTTTTGAGATCCCATTTTCACAGAAATTACAACTAACAAATTGTTGGGTACTTCTTTCTTCACAGATCCCATGGGGTACATGGCTGACTTTTTAAGACAGTTTAAAATTAGATTATTAACTTTAAACAGTCAAAAAAAACATGAAAAGATCAAAATTCACAGAAGAACAACTTATTGTTATTCTCAAAGGACAAGAAAAGAGCAATATTAAAGTGTCAGATATTTGCCGTAAACATGGCATTTCTGACCAGACATTTCATAACTGGAAGAAAAAATACGGAGGTTTAACCTTAGATGAGCTTCGAAGAATGAAAGAGCTAGAACAGGAAAACGGACGGCTGAAAAGAGCAGTAGCGGAATTAACGTTGGATGTACAGATTTTAAATGATGTCAACTCAAAAAAGTTGTAACGCTCGTTTCAATGATGCTTAATGTGAAAATTATTTTCGAAACGAATTACTTATTCAGTAGACCCTACTTAAATGAATTACTAATAGAGCTTAGTTGAATTAATTAAATAATGAACAAATGAATTTCAAACTTAAGTTTTTTAATTTTTTTCGAAATATAATTCGGTTGTTAAGCCTTGATAGATTGCTGGTATATTTTACCGCAGAAAAGGGATATGATAATTTTTTTGTGAAATGTATCCCTCAAAATTATCAATACCCACCGGCCACTTTTCGTAAAATGGAGAAAGATGGAATTTGTTACAACCTGGACCTGTCCGAATACATGGAATGGGTTATTTATTTTGGTTTAAATGTAGAACATCGGTTTTATTTGTACCCATTAATTCAACCTTCTTATACAGTAATTGATGTAGGCTCGAATATTGGAGAAACGATGTTGAACTTTGCATCTATAGTTGGTGAACACGGTAAGGTTTTGGCTTTTGAACCAGTCCCCTCTTCTTATCAGAAATTGGCAATGAATATTTCATTGAACAATTTTAAAAATATAGTTGCTGAAAATTTGGCTATTTCAGATAAGACCGAAACTTTATACTTTGATCCTGCCACTTATTACAATAGCGGAGGAATATTTATGATGAAAAGTTCATCTGAAAATTTATTGAGTGTTAATGCTATAAAACTCGATGATTATGTTGAAGCCTTTCATTTGAATAGAATTGATTTTATTAAAATTGATGTAGAAGGATTTGAGCTTAATGTTTTAAGAGGAGCTGTTAAATCTTGTCATAAATTCAAACCGTCCTTGTTTATTGAAGTCAACAACGAAAATTTGCAACGTCAAGGTGCTACAGAAATGGAATTATTGAATTGGCTTCAATCGAATAGTTATCAATATGAAAAATTAGGAATGAATGAGTCAAATGCGAATGCAACACATTACGACATTCTGGCTAGGTACGTTAATTCTTAATTTTTTAAATTCCATCTTGACGATTATTTCTTGATTACTTTCTGGTAGCTAATTTTCTCTCCATCAGTAATGGAAAGAACGTACGTCCCGACTGCTTCATTGCTTAAATTGATGCTTATTCTGTTAAATCCTTTTATTAAAGTAAAAACAATATTATCTTTTATAATTCGTCCATATACATCATGGATAGTAAATGATATTTCTTTTTCTTTAAGAGAATTAAACGGAATGGTGAAAATTCCAGAACTCGGATTAGGATACGCATTGAATATTTCACTACTGTTTCTTTGTGTCGTGCAACGTTCATTATTTGCACTCTCTGCATCGCTAAATTGATTGACTTTAATTACTTCAACGCATAAGAATTCTGGTGTGTAGCCGTCTTTGATGAATTGAGTGCTGAATTTTAAATTCATGGATTGTCCTGGTAAGAGATTTATGTTTTCAATAAATTCTGAAATAGGACTCCGGGATTGTAAATAAGCATTGATATTGAAATTTTGAATCGGGATGTTGCCAACATTTCTTAAGATACTTTGTACTTCATAGTTTGAACTGTTAGCAATGTAGCTGCAAGCTTCTACTGAAATATCGAGATAGGGAAGTAATACTGTGATTTCTGCATTAGAACTATTTACACAGCCTTGAGGTGAAGTGGTCGTCAAGAATACAATATATTTACCTGTGTCTGCATAGGAGTAACTCGGAGACATTTGGTTGCTCAGACTTGATCCATCTCCAAAATCCCAAATAGAAATGCCTGGATCAGAACTGTTGGTGAATGTGACCATGAGTGGTGGGGCGCCGATCGAAGGATTGGCTGTAAAATGTGAAACCGGTATTGGGAATATTTCTGCTGTTTTGATAATAGAGTCTTTACATCCAAAAACAGTGCTTACAAGCAGCTTTATTGAATAAACTCCTGCCGTAGTGGAAATGAAATGTTGATTCTGAGAATTAATTTGTAAAGGAAGCGATGAAGTCCAATTCCAACCCGATATTAAATCGGAATTTGAAGAACTTAAATCTAATAAATGTAAACTGTCTCCGCTACAAGCAGAATCACTTTGGAAGTGTGCTATGGGATTTGGAATTACCTCGGCAATTAATGTGTCAGTCTTGAAGCATCCATTAGTAAGATCCGTCAATGTAAAAATCACTGTTTTTAATCCCGAGTTGAAATAGGTATGGCTCGGTTGTGATTGTAAGCTAGACGAAGAATCTCCAAAATTCCAGTTGAAGCCCGGGTTCATTACGGGATTTCCAATGTAGGTAAAATCAAAACTGTTCGGAAGTCCCTCACATGCTTTAGATGCTAAAATTTGAAATTGTGGTGAGTAATCGACAACAATTAATTTGGTTAGGCTATCCGAACATCCCTGCGTTGTTAGAACGGTAAGTTGAACAGGATAGGCAGCTGAGTTCAAATAGCTATGTGTGGGTTGTTGTGATGTATTTACTCCAGACCCATCTCCAAAATTCCAAGTCCAATTACTTATTGAACTTCCATTGACCGAGCTACTGTCTAAAAATAAAATATCACTGTTCGTACAGGCTTTGCTGTACGAAAATTGGACCTCCGGAGTAGGATAAATGAGTATTGATTTGCTAATACTATCAATACAGCCATTATTATCTGCTACCATTAAATTTATTGTAAAGCTGCCCGAATCCGGATATAAATTAGTGGGGTTTTGATTCGTTGATGTGTTGTTATCTCCAAAAGACCAATTCCAAGTAGTTAAAAATGTTAAAGGTGAGCTGCTGCTTAAATCAATGAATTGTGCGGAAATTCCATTGCAAATATTTGAAAAACTAAAGTCAGCTACCGGACTTGAAATAACATTGATCTGTCTAGAATATACAGCATAACAATTAGTCGATGTTTGTACATTTAAAGTAACCGTGTATGTACCCGCAGCGGAGTAAGAATGACTTACGGCAATTCCTGAACTGTCTAGAACACCATCTCCAAAATCCCAAGTGCGTTTTAAAACAGATTCTCCCGATTGAACCGTACTTGAGTCAGTAAACTGAACAGAAGCAGCAGTGCAAATTGTATCATCGTCAATTAAGAAATAAACGATGGCTGACGGACCAACATGAATCGATTTTGAAATTGTGTCAACACATCCATTACTAGCCGTTGCTGTGAGAAATACGGTATAGTCACCAGAACTTGAATTTGGAAATGCAAATGTCGGATCACTAATTATACTCGAATCTGTTGAAGTGAAATTCCACAAATAATCAAGTGACATTCCTCCAGAAATAAATGTGGAGTTTATAAAATCTACTGTGTCGCCTAAACAGGTATTGCTTACATTGAAGGAAACGATGGGACCGGGAATAACATCAATATACTTAGTGATCGAGTCAACACATCCTGTACTTGACTGTACATTTAATTCAACCGGATATTGTCCATCTGAAAAGTAACTATAAATAGCTTGAATTCCATTTGCCGAATCGTTCGGAGTAAAATGCCAATCCCATTGTGAAATGAGTCCGGAATTTGTGGTTGAACTATCGAGAAATAATACATCCGCTCCCGCGCATGGGTTGTTTGTGAATGTAAAATTGGCAATAGGCGGATCATTTACCGTAATGCTGGTGGTTATAGTATCACTACAACCTGCATTATTGATAGTTATTAAAGTTACCGGAAAAATTCCCGGATTCGCATACATGTTCGCACTTGTATTACCTAAGCCACTTTGTCCATCACCAAAATCCCATAAATATTGCACTGGATTTCCTGAGCTGGTACTGGTAAATTCACTGCCGGTTCCGGTACAAGCCGCTCCGCTAGTAAATGAAGAGCTTGGTGCGTCACTGATGTATATAGAATCAAGAATACTTTTTGAGAATCCTGAAACACTATCGATAACATCTATACTAACATAGAATTTTCCAGTGTCATTAAATGTAACAAATGGATTTTGTACTGTATCATGAAGTGGTGTTACGTTTCCAATTTGAGGAAATTTAAACCAGCTCAATTCACCTGTATTATAATTGCATGCAAAACCACTAATGTCACTGTCGAAATTTTTAACTGAAAATGTCCAAAACGATGTCCCAAATGCTCCAACTGCTCCTGCATTAATAAATGGAGGATTTACATTGGCAGGATTAGTTCCTAAAGGAAATATATGTAATTGTTCACCTCCATAGGTATTGCCGATTAAATAAAAAATCCCGCCTTCGTTAATAACATGTATTTTCTTGTAAGCGTAGTTGGTCGTGTTTGTAAAATTTAAAATTTGAACCGGTGTGGGAGTAATGGAAGTACCAAAATCGATGATCGAAAATGGTGATGCACTTACGTGTCCCACGAAAGCATAAAAATGGCCACAATCATTTACTAAAGCCGTGGTAATCGGATTGGCTCCGGGTACAGTAATGTTGTAAGCAGTAGGTGCGGGATTGAGAATGCTAGATCCGAAATTAATTACGGTAACATTTCCTCCTGATATGTTTGCGATGACAGCAACAATATCGGTTCCCATCTTTTTTAAATCCATATTGAATGCAGTCACAAATAATCCGGATGGAAGCGTGGGACTGCTCGTAGTTGGAATATTCAATAAACTGTTTCCGAAATTTAAAACAATTAATTGACCAAATGCCGTATTGATTAATGCATAATAATTTCCTGCTTCTTCGTACAATTCAAAATCGAGATTCCCTGCGCCAATCGCACCGCCTACATCACCTAGGCTTGTAATTATAGGAGTATTGGAAAGTGAGTTGCCATATTCCATTCTCACCAAACTGGCAAATGATTTTAAATTGAATGCAATATAATTGTTGTTGACTTTCATGAAATCAACGCCCGTACTGGTGGCAATATCATTCGCAAATGTTCCAACAATCCCTCCATTCGGAATTTGTTTGGCATCCGCAGAATTAAAATCCCACTTAATAGATAAATTACTTCCTACTGAGGTATTCGAAAATAATACGGAAGTTCCCTTACATGCAGAGTCAGGTGACGAGAATGATGGAAGAGGACATTGTGCTTTTAACAGCGATGCTGAAAAAAATAACAATAGGGTAAGCAATATCTGAAGATAGTTCCTCATTTTCGTATTTGTTTGTTCAAAGATAAGAGTATGCATATGATCCGTTTGGTGTTGGCTTCAAATAACCAGCACAAAGTGACAGAAATACGTAATATCCTCCCGAAAAGTTTCAATTTAATTGACTTGTCTTCAGCTGGGTTACACTCAGATTTGCCTGAAACTACTGGAACTATCAAAGGTAATGCAATCCAAAAAGCGCAGTTTGTTTGGGAAAAGCTTGGTGTTGAATGTATTGCTGATGATAGCGGATTGGAGGTGGATGTGCTGTGTGGTCGGCCCGGTGTAGATTCTGCTCATTATAGTGGCTTCCCCATTTCTGCAGAAAGAAATATGGATTTGTTGCTTGCTGAACTATTGGAGTGTAATGACACTTCAGCTTCTTTTGTAACGATCCTAGCCCTAGTCAGAAATGGGGAGGTTTTTCTTTTTGAAGGTAGAATTTATGGACATATAACTCGAGTAGCAAGGGGGGAAGCTGGTTTTGGCTATGATCCGGTTTTTGTTCCACGAGGTTATTCTCAAACCTTTGCCGAGATGGATCCAAATATTAAGAATGAAATTTCTCACAGAGCCATAGCATTGCATAAGTTGAAAGCTTATTACGACTCCTTGATTTTTGAATGACAGAGAAGAATGATGTTAACATTCAAGTTTTGAAATCTGTTGTCTTTAAGTAGGAAGAAGCAATATGAAAACCTTAACTTTGTCACTCATGGAAAAAATGCGCATTGGTGTCTTCTTCGGTGGAAATTCCCGGGAAAGGGAGGTTTCTTTTGCCGGCGGAAGAACAGTTTACGATAATCTTAATAAGTCAATCTTTGAACCCATTCCTATTTTTGTAGATAGTTTCGGCAATTTTATTCTACTCACCTGGGAACATATTTACAAGGGAAGTATTCGAGATTTTTATCCGCCTGCAGATGCACTTCCGTCTTCGGTGAATGATTTTCAGGTCTATGCTGAAAGTCTCGGTGATCTCGATCGCCAAGAACAACTGAAGCTGATTAATAAAATTGGTGCTCGTATTGAATCATCTGCATTGGCATCGATGATTGATCTTGCATTTTTATGTTTGCATGGTTCCGATGGGGAAGATGGGCGTATTCAGGGATTGCTAGAATATTTAAGAATTCCTTATACCGGCTCTGGCATTTTGTCTTCCGCCATCGGAATGAATAAAGCTATTCAGAAAGATTTAATGAAACGTGCCGGCTTTGCTGTTCCGGAATACATTACGGTGCAACGTAAAGATTGGTTGAAGTCGGATCGAAAAAATTTATACGAGCAACTTAAAACTATTACCGGTATTCCTTGTGTGTTGAAAGCAGCCAATCAAGGTTCGTCCATTGGTGTTAGCGTTTTGCAAGAAGATAACTTTGATGATTTTTCAGAGAAGATGAACAAAGCATTTTTCATTCGTCGTATCTCCAAACAATTTTGGGATACTCTGGATTTTAAAAAGAAGGTGCTGTATGTTCGTGAGCTCTGCGATATTCGTGAAGGCATCGGTTTGCCACTGATGATTGAAAGCAGAATGTTTTATCATCCCGAAGAGTTATTGTCGGTATTGATGGATTTATTTGCAGAGAATGATCCCGAGTTGACATTGTATGCCCGAGATGCAGAGAGCACAGTGATCGCCGAATCATTTATTTCCGGTAAAGAATTTTCATGTATCGTTTTGGAAAATGAAGATGGAATTCCAGTGGCATTGCCGCCTACAGAAATTCGAAAAGGGAAGGAGTTGTTTGATTATCGATCTAAATATCTGCCCGGACTCTCTCGTAAAATCACTCCCATTCAATTGCCGGATGCTTCCATTGAAGCCATCCGTTCCTCTTGCGAAGAATTATTTACTGCCTTGCATTTTAATGTGTATGCACGTATTGATGGATTTATTTCGGAAGATGGGATCATCATCCTGAATGATCCGAATACTACGTCAGGCATGATGCCAAGCTCTTTTTTCTTTCATCAGGCTGCAGAAATTGGGATGAATCCATCTCAGTTTATTACCTATATCATTTATACTTCTCTTAAAAATCGCATCTCCGATACACGACAATATGGAAAGCTAAATCTATTGTTGCAACGTCTCGATAAACTCATCGATTCTGGAAAGAAGGGTGGGGCAGAGCGCGTTCGTGCCGCAGTAATTTTAGGGGGCTATTCAACAGAAAGACACATCTCAGTAGAAAGCGGAAGAAATATTTATGAGAAATTAGCTTCGAGTGAAAAATATGAAGTGCTCCCGATTTTCCTTACTGGAGATGCGTCGAATTATGAATTGTTTACCCTGCCAATAAATATACTCTTAAAGGACAATGCAGATGATATCAAGGAAAAAATAAATCATTTCGAAATTCATCCTGTTATCCAAAATATTATTGCGAAATGTGCATCATTAACGAAGCGATTTGCAAGCACTCAGAATTTAAATGCTCCCGAAAAAATTAGTTTTAAAGAACTCAGCAATCGTTGTGAAGTCGTTTTTATAGCCTTGCACGGACGCCCCGGTGAAGATGGATCTCTTCAAAAAGAATTAGAAAAATTAAACTTACCTTACAATGGTTCAGGTCCTGCCTCTTCGCAAATTACTATCGATAAATTTAAGACCAATGAGCTACTTGCCGAGAATGGATTTCATGTGGCTGCCCATTTTTTAGCTCAAGAATTTGATTGGCTGACTGATCCTGCAAAATTCCTGAATACGATTCTTGAAAAATTTACGTTCCCCTTTATAGCCAAGCCTGCTGACGATGGATGTAGCTCGGCAGTAAAAATTATCAGATCAAAAGAAGAGTTGGAAGCTTACGTGCGACTAACTTTCCGTTCAACAATGGATTTAGATCTTAACTATGCTTTGGTTTTAGGAGTGAAACCTAAAGAAGAATTCCCCATTAAGCAGGCCATTCTTTTTGAAGATTTGATTCAAGCGAAAGGTGCAAAGAAGTTTATTGAAATCACAGGTGGCATGTTAACATTCATCGATGAGAAAGGAAAATTGAATTATGAAGTGTTCGAAGCTTCAGAGGCCTTGTCAGAAGGTGATATATTATCATTGGAAGAAAAATTTCTTGCCGGACAAGGTCAAAACATTACACCCGCTCGATACAGTGCTACCTCTGAAGAGAATAAAGCAATTTCTGCATTCGTGAAAGCAGAATTTGAACGCGCTGCTAAATTATTAAACATTGAAGGGTATTCACGCATCGATGCTTTTGTGAGAATATTTTCTCCGGAGAAAGTGGAAGTGGTGTTTATTGAAGTGAATTCTTTACCGGGTATGACTCCAGCAACGTGTATCTTTCATCAGGCTGCAATTGCGCATTATAAACCTTATGAATTCATCGATAAAATTCTCGATTTCGGGATGAAACGTAAAAAAAATCTACCCGTCGGTTAAATGGAAAAAGTATTAAATATTATTCGTTCCCGAACTTTTATCTTGCATCTTTCCATGAGTGTACTGGTGGTTTTTATAATTTTAGCATGCACGTATACTTGGTTAAATTCCTATACAAATCACGGGGAAACAATCACCGTTCCTGATTTGCATGGAATGAAGTACACGGAACTTGAAAAGTTTTTAAATGATAAAAACATGCGTGTTGAAATTTCTGATTCCTCTTCTTTTGTCATCGACAAAGCACCGGGAATTGTTTTGGAGCAAGATCCTGCACCAAATCAAAAGGTAAAAGAAGGTCGTACAGTGTACGTGGCGATCACACGTAGTGTTCCTCCGCAAATAAAATTTCCGAATCTAATTGACGTTTCTCAACGACAAGCAGAAGCCATATTGAACTCCTACGGATTAAAAGTGGGCCAATTAATTTATAAACCCGATTTGGCAAAAAATGCGGTACTGAGCATTCTTTACGAAGGACGAGAATTGAAGCAAGGGGATGAAATAAAGAAGGGTTCTGTTGTGGATTTGGTTTTGGGAGATGGTATAGGAAATACAAATGTTGCAGTTCCTGATTTTACAGGACTCACTTTGGATGAAGTGATGTTTGTATTGCAGGGTTCTTCACTCAATCAAGGTGCTATTGTATTTGATGAAAGCGTTCGTGATTCTGCAATGGCAAAAGTGTATCGTCAAATGCCCAAAGTCGGCGATTCATCATTCATAAAACAAGGAGAGTCGGTTGACTTTTTCTTTACTCAAAATTCAGATAAATTAAAGTGATATGATAAAATTTAAAAAGTTTTCCGGTTTGGTGATGTTCTCGCTTGTCGTATTTTGCTCACATAATTTATTGGCGCAACATGAACGATTGGTTCCGATTTATAGCAATCCTTCTATAAAAGCGTATCTCGAAGCTCAGCCTTTTTCTGCCAATAGGCTAATGGCTTTGAATGATACGATCGATTTGCCAATGGTGGATGATTTTTCAAATGCTGGAGTGTATCCTAGTGAAAATTTATGGGTCGATCGCGATGTTTATGTTAACAGTCGTTTCCCGCGTAATCCGATAACAATAGGCGTCGCTACTTTCGATGGCCTGGATGAATTTGGAAATCCATATGATAATGCATCTTCTACTATTCAAGGTGGATGTGATACATTAACATCAAAATATATTCGAATGCTTACTCGCCCATCTTCACAAGGTGGAGGTCAATATACTTTAGCAGATAGTTTAACGCTAAGTTTTTATTGGCAGAAGAAAGGATGGGGTGATGCACCAGATTCAAATGATTCTTTAGTCATCGATTTTTTTAATTCCACGACCAATCAATGGTCGCGTCAATGGTTTTTACGTGGAATAATTTCAGGTGGCCAAGATACCATTTTTACTTCTGTGCAAATTCGCATTACGAATGTTGCCTTTTTAACAGATGCTTTCCGTTTTAGAATTAGAAATTACGGTTCTAAAACAGGAAGTTTGGATCATTGGCATATCGATTATGTTCGCTTATTTAAAGCATACAACCAGTTCAATGGTCAAATGGATACCTTGTTGTCAGATGTAGCCATGACGCAACCGGGAGCGAGTCTTATGAAGGAGTATACGTCCGTACCATGGGATCACTTTACTTCGCTTTCATCCAACGATCAACAAAATCTTTTGCGCGATTCTTCAAAGATGGATTATCGTGTGAATGGGAATATGCCATCTGATGTTGGATTTAATAATCGGATTTATGATTATGCAGGTTCTTATGTTGCAGGATTTGGCGCCGATAATGGGAATATATTTCCGTCGCGCCCGCAAGAACAAAACTTGGTTTATTCTTTTGGTCTTGATTCCATCTTCCCGAATACACCTTCATTTCATCCCGATAGCACTCACTTTACAGTATTGAATTATTTCACGAATGGCAATGCTTTCAGCGGATTGAAATCAAATGATACCACGACCTATTTACAAGAGTTTTATAACTATTACAGTTTAGATGATGCAAGCGCAGAAGTGGGTTATGATTTAATCAACGCGCCCAATGGGAAAGTGGCGATGCGTTTTGATATTTTGAAACCGGATACTTTACGCGCTGTTCGAATTGCCTTCGTTCAGCAAGGCGCTGATGTGAGTACTAAATTATTCACCATCAAAATTTGGAGTAGTCTGAATCCGGAGACAGTAATTTATCAAGAGTCAGGATTAAAGCCAACCTACATCAATCAGATAAATGGTTATGCCAATTACGTAATGAGCCAAATTGTTCCAGTTAGCGGAGCTATTTATATTGGATTTCAACAAATTTTGGGAGATGGACTTCATCTGGGATTCGATCGAAACACTGCATCTAATTCACGCATGTTTTATAATGTAGGTTCAGGCTGGGTGCCTACAGCAATTACAGCCGGTACATTTATGATTCGTGCAGTGATGGGTGATTCCACTTTGTTTGTTGGTATTCCTGAAAACAACGAAGCAAATTATTCTTTCAATTTGTATCCGAATCCTTCTAGCGATTTCGTATATCTATCATCTGAAAATGAAAATGATTTTGCGCGTTGTGAGATGTTTGGAATTGATGGAAGATTAATATTTTCATCTGCTTACACATCTAGAATAAATGTAGCGGACATTCCTGCCGGATATTATTTTGTGAGAGTCATAACAGTTAAAGGAAAACATTTGCAACGTAAATTAATGATTATAAAGTAAGATGAATGAACAGGTGAATGAGTGGGATGAAGTAGAAGAAACTGCTGAGTTAGCCAATGAACAAGAGCAGGATGAGTTGTATGAACATCACCGCTTTGTTTCTGATAAAAAGCAAAATTTTTTAAGGGTCGATAAATTTTTATTTCAGAAACTGGTTAATACTTCCCGTAACAGAATTCAAGTCGCAATTGAAGCCGGTTCTGTATTGGTAAATTCTAAAGTAGTTAGGTCAAGTTATAAAGTAAAGCCCGGTGATATTGTTACGGTTGTTTTAGCACATCCTCCACGTGAAATTGAGTTATATGCGGATAATATTCCATTGGATATTTTGTATGAAGATGAGGACGTATACATTGTCAACAAGCAGCCCGGCTTGGTCGTGCATCCTGCCTATGGTCACTATCGTGGCACTTTAGTGAATGCTTTGGTGTACCTGATGTATCCTGAATTAGGAGATCAGCCCATCTCAGCAGAATCTGTGCGTCCCGGATTGGTACATCGTATTGATAAAAACACATCGGGAATTTTAGTAGTTGCTAAAAATGAACAAGCACTTTCAAATTTGGCCAAGCAATTTTTCGATCGTACCACCGACAGAATCTACATCGCATTGGTATGGGGGGATTTTAAAGAGGATGAAGGTACCATCACCGGACACGTTGGTCGGAGTTTGCAAAATCGAAAAGTAATGGATGTTTTTCCTGGTGAAGAATACGGAAAACACGCAGTAACACATTATAAAGTATTAGAACGATTCGGTTACGTTACATTGATTCAATGTAAGCTTGAAACGGGCAGAACTCATCAAATAAGAATACATCTAAAAAGCATCGGACATCCGCTCTTCAATGATGATACTTACGGTGGTGATCGCATTTTAAAAGGTACTGTTTTTACCAAGTACAAGCAATACATAGAAAATTGTTTTGCATTAATGCCTCGTCATGCATTGCATGCAAAATCACTTGGATTTATACATCCTCGTAACGGCAATAACATGCATTTCGAATCTGATTTACCTCCCGATTTCACAGCTGTACTTAGTAAGTGGCGTGCTTATTCAGCACATCAGAAATTAAATGAATTAGAGGATTAATTCAAGACAATATTCGTACTGATCAATCCGGATTTACCACTGAGCGAAATAGTATAATGCCCTTTTGAAAGGTCACTGAAGTCAATCAACAAATGCTCATCAGCTGAAGAGATGGACAAATTGATTTGCTTAACGACTTTCCCACTCAAATCTATGATTCGAATTAGATTCGATCCTGTGTTTATATTTTTCAGAAGTACATTAATGCCTGTATGAGCGTTGGCAGGATTAGGGAATACTTGAATACTACTTTTATTATCTGCTAATTGTTCAATTCCAGAAAGAACTTTATTCACCGAGTTACTCACCATAGAACAGCCACCGGGAGTAGTTGCTAAAATCGAATAAATCCCATTTTGCGTAGGGGTGTATATAGTATCATTAGCACCTGGAATTGGAACACCATTCAAATACCATTGAATAGAAATATTTGGGTAATTCACTATTAAGTTAGGGCCATTACTTTGTATAGTTGGTCCATGTACATTTACAAGTAAGCTTTTATAACTCACACCATTCGCTGGGCAGCAGTTATCATTCAATCTGAAAACAAATTGAAATGTTCTTTGAAATTGCAAACAGCCATTATTATATCCGGCGTGAGCACAAGCCGTAGGCCAGGTCAAATCTTGATAAATTAAAGAGACTCCAGAGATTGGAGTTGGGTATGCCAAAACTGCACAAGGAGGTATTAAACAACCTGTATTGAATGAAGTGTCATTTAATCCCAATTCTATTCCTTTCGCTACCATTGTAATTGTTTGCATTACGGTTCCTGATGAATTAGGAGTAAATTCAAAGTCTGTAGCAATAAATGAATAGGTAAATGTATCACCAGCAAGTAAACTAAATGTTTCAACTGCATTTGAGGTGGTGAAATTCGGAGGAGTATTGTAGCTTAATGGAAATGAGTTAATAAAGCAATTGAACAATGAAATCTGAACTTCTCTGAAAACTTCAGAAACAAGCTGACCGCACTTATAAGAGGAAATTTTATTATTTGTAACATAACTACCCGGTGTATAAGAAACGAATGATATAATTCCATGCGTCGAGTCAAGTAAGGGCCAAGAATTCAAAGGGTTTTGATTCGGATTAGGCAGAGGAGTGTTATAAGTGTATCCTGAATTGTATCCTGCAGGTTGTCCAATGCTGGTTAAAGGCTGGCCCCATTCAAATTTTAAAGAATCAAGGTCAATGTCAAAAGTAGCAGGATTGAATTGAATGGTATCCCTTGTACAAGCTGATAAGGTGGGTGATTCAGCAAAATATGGGGAATTATCGAAACATGGAAAAGCATTTTGGCCTGAATAGGCATACATATAAGCTCTTAAAATAAAGGCACCACTTGAGCTAACATTTATATTAGTGATAGCAGCATTTCTACAACAGTCACTATAATAAAAGTACCATCCGCCGGCTGGCGGCATACCATTGAGAGTGATTTCAGCCGATTTATATATAAATTCTTCAGATGCACTTGCAAATCCTGCAGGTGCAGGACAAGTAGGACAACCTGGACCTACAGGCGAAATATCATTTTGACCAATTAACGAACATAGTATAGCAGTAACAGGCCCGTTGGAAGTTAATGTGACTGAATTTGGACCTGGTACTCCATTGCAGTCTCTAAATAGTTTTAAATAAAATTCATAGGTTCCATTGCCGTTGCAAACCCAAGTAATTTCGCCGCCCATCAAATGACTCGCATTTAATGTTGAATAATTAACAAGCAATAAAAAAATGATCAAAAGTTTTGAAATAATTCTCATGAGATTATATATTTAATAGTTATTGAATTACAGTGAATTAACAATCTTTTGAAAAATTGTAAATAAATGTACTAGAAGTGACTTTCATGTATATAATTTACCTGTAATATTATTGTATCCTATTGTTTTTCAGTGCTATTATTTTAGTTGTGCCAATCAAAAAGACCTGTTTCCCCCAGTTATCAATCTTCCTAATCCATTGTTTCATAAATAATTTGAAAAACATCTTGCATAAATCAATTTCTTAGTTAACTTTGCACTCCCTTTTTAGGGTATAGTGTATCTAATTCACTGATCTAGAATAGAAAAAAATTAAGAATGCCTACAATTCAACAGTTAGTACGTAAAGGCCGCGAAGCCATGGTTGACAAAAGTAAGTCGCCAGCACTCGTTTCTTGCCCACAACGTCGTGGTGTTTGTACACGTGTGTACACCACTACTCCAAAGAAACCAAATTCTGCAATGCGTAAAGTAGCTCGTGTTCGTTTAACGAACAAATTTGAAGTTACTGCATATATTCCAGGAGAAGGACATAATCTTCAGGAACATAGTATCGTAATGATCCGTGGTGGAAGGGTGAAAGATCTTCCGGGTGTTCGTTACCACATCATTCGTGGTGCACTAGATACTTCGGGTGTTGACGGTCGTAACCAACGTCGTTCAAAATACGGAACTAAGAAACCGAAAGCAGGTGTTGTACCGGCTGCCAAAAAAGGTAAAAAATAAGTTTAAACAATAAGATTTAAAAATACCCTTCTGATAAAATGAGGAAGTCAAAACCAAAGAAAAGACCAATTCTACCGGATCCAAAATTTAACGATCCACTAGTTACACGCTTTGTGAATATGTTGATGTATTCCGGTAAAAAGGGTACGGGATTCAAATTATTCTATGATGCTTTAGATAAAGTGGAGAGCCGTACGAAAGAAAACGGTCTTGAAACATGGCGCACTGCATTGAATAATGTAATGCCAACTGTAGAAGTGAAAAGCCGTCGTGTGGGTGGTGCTACTTTCCAGATTCCATCCGAAGTACGTCCTGATCGCAAGATTTCTGTAGGTATTAAGTGGATGATTCTTTATTCACGTAAGCGTAACGAGAAAAGCATGTCAGATAAATTAGCAGGTGAAATTATCGCTGCTGCGAAAGGTGAAGGAGCTGCCGTAAAGAAGAAAGATGATACTCACCGTATGGCAGATGCAAACAAAGCATTCTCTCACTTTCGAGTTTAAAAATTAACAATAGCGTAATCTCAGAATAATTAAAATGTCACAGGAAGTAAAAGAGTTAAAGTATGTACGTAATATCGGAATCGCTGCTCATATAGATGCCGGGAAGACGACTACTACAGAGCGTATCCTATACTACACAGGTGTAAATCACAAAATTGGTGAGGTACATGACGGTGCAGCTACGATGGATTGGATGGTGCAGGAGCAAGAGCGTGGGATAACAATTACCTCCGCTGCGACAACAGCATTTTGGAAATACAGAGATAATAATTATAAAATTAATATCATCGATACACCTGGTCACGTTGATTTTACTGTAGAGGTAAATCGTTCTTTGCGTGTATTGGATGGATTGGTGTTTTTGTTTTCTTCTGTTGATGGTGTAGAACCTCAATCAGAAACAAACTGGCGTTTAGCGAATAACTATAACGTAACCCGTATCGGTTTCGTAAATAAAATGGATCGTGCAGGTGCTGATTTCTTGAACGTGGTTAAGCAAGTTCGTGAAGTTTTAGGAGGTAATGCATTGCCATTACAATTACCGATCGGTGCTGAAGAAACTTTTAAAGGAGTAGTTGACTTGATTAACTACCGTGGATTGGTGTGGAATGAGGACGATCAAGGGATGACTTTTAAAGTAGTTCCAATTCCTGATGACATGGAAGAAGAAGCGAAAGAATATCGTGAGAAATTATTGGAAGCATGTGCTGAGTTTGATGATAAAATCATGGAGAAGTATTTCGAAGATCCATCTTCAATTACGGAAACTGAGATTTTAACTGCATTGCGTCAAGCTTGTGTTGCCAATAAAGTAGTTCCGATGTTATGTGGTTCTGCATTTAAGAATAAAGGTGTTCAGATGCTTCTTGATTATGTGATGGAGTTAATGCCATCACCGATGGATAAGAATAATATTGTAGGAACTCATCCGGATACTGGAGAGGAAATTATTCGTCGTCCTGATGTGAAGGAGCCTTTTACTGCCTTAGCATTTAAAATTGCTACTGATCCTTTCGTTGGTCGTTTAGCATATTTCCGTTGTTACTCGGGTAAATTGGATGCTGGTTCTTATGTATTGAATACTCGTTCAGGACAGAAAGAGCGTATTTCTCGAATTTTCCAGATGCATGCGAATAAGCAAAATCAAATTCCTTCTATTGAAGCAGGTGATATCGGTGCAGCAGTAGGATTTAAAGATATTAAGACAGGTGATACGCTTTGTGCTGAGAATGCACCGATCGTCTTAGAAGCAATGAATTTCCCTGAGCCGGTAATCGGATTAGCAATTGAGCCAAAAACTCAAGCGGATATGGATAAGCTAGGTGTTTCTTTAGGCAAATTGGCAGAAGAAGATCCAACTTTCCATGTGAAGTCTGATGAAGACAGTGGTCAAACCATCATTTCCGGAATGGGTGAGTTGCACCTTGAGATCATCGTTGATCGTTTAAGGAGAGAATTTAAAGTAGAAGTAAACCAAGGAGCACCTCAAGTAAATTACAAAGAGGCAATCAATGGTACTGTTGAACATAGAGAAGTTTATAAGAAGCAAACAGGTGGTCGCGGTAAATTTGCCGACATTAAGTTTGTGGTTTCTCCTTCTGATGAAGATTTCGAAGTAACAGATAAAAACGGTGGACTACAATTCGTAAATGAAATTACCGGTGGTAATATCCCTCGTGAATTTATTCCTGCTGTCGAAAAAGGTTTCCGTTCTGCTATGGTAAATGGAGTATTGGCCGGATACCAAGTGCAGCGTTTGAAAGTTCGTTTGATCGACGGATCTTATCACAACGTTGACTCCGATTCATTATCATTTGAAATTTGTGCCCGCACAGCTTACCGTGAATCACTGCCAAAAGCAAAGCCTGTTCTTCTTGAGCCAATCATGAAGTTGGAGGTAATTACTCCTGAGCAAAACATGGGTGATGTAGTAGGTGATTTGAATCGTCGTCGTGGACAAATGGAAGGAATGGATTCTCGTGGAGGTGCACAGGTTGTTAAAGCTAAAGTTCCATTGTCTGAAATGTTCGGATATGTAACTGCTTTACGTACTATTACTTCAGGACGAGCTTCCTCAACTATGGAATTCTCGCATTATGCAGAAGCTCCACGTAACGTTTCAGAAGAAGTCATTGCAAAGGCAAAAGGTAAATCTTCATCCGAAAAGGTTTAGTATCTAAATAAAGTTCACAATATCGTTCTTAAATAAAATGAGCCAAAGAATCAGAATTAAATTAAAGTCGTACGATTTTAACCTCGTGGATAAATCTGCAGAGAAAATCGTAAAGACTGTAAAGCCAACAGGTGCTATAGTAAGTGGTCCAATTCCACTTCCTACAGAGAAGAAAATTTACACGGTTCTTCGCTCACCTCACGTTAACAAAAAGGCACGTGAACAGTTTCAGTTATGTTCTTATAAGCGTCTGCTTGACATTTATAGCTCAACTGCTAAAACTGTAGATGCTTTGATGAAGCTCGAACTTCCAAGTGGAGTAGAGGTTGAAATCAAAGTTTAGTTATTTCCAGGATGAAGTAAAGGTTCTTTACATCCTATCCGAAATTTAAATTCATTCAGCATACGGCTACAATAGACCGTATTGCTTATCAATAATCATTAAGACCAAAACAACTAAAAGATAGTTAAGATGGCAAGTATAATCGGAAAAAAAGTTGGCATGACCAGCATCTTCGATGCAGACGGGAATAACATTCCTTGCACCGTAGTTGAAGCCGGCCCTTGTGTAGTTACACAAGTTAAAACGGTTGATAAGGATGGCTATAGCGCCGTTCAACTCGCGTTTGGTGAGAAAAAGGAAAAAAACACGACTCAACCAATGATGGGTCATTTTAAGAAAGCTAACACTACTCCTAAACACAGAGTAATGGAATTCAAGGATTTTGTACAAGAATTTCAGATTGGTGATTTAGTGAAGTGTGATTTGTTTGCGGAAGGTGACTTCTGCGATGTATCTGGTACTTCTAAAGGAAAAGGTTTTCAGGGTGTAGTGAAGCGTCACAATTTTGGTGGTGTTGGAGGTCAAACTCACGGTCAACATGATCGTCAGCGTGCCCCTGGTTCACTAGGTGCCTCTTCATGGCCTTCAAGGGTTATGAAGGGTATGCGTATGGCCGGACATCAAGGGAATGTGCGTGCATTAGTTCAAAATTTAGAAATTGTGAAAGTATTGCCTGAGCAAAATTTAATCCTCGTAAGAGGTGCTGTTCCGGGTCATAAAGGTTCATTCGTAACGATATCGAAATAATCATGGAAGTATCAGTATATAATATCACAGGAAAAGAAACAGGGCGTAAAGCGCTCCTGAACGATGAGATTTTTGGTGTGGATCCTAATGATCATGCAATTTATCTTGATGTAAAACAATTTCTAGCCAATAAGCGTCAAGGTACGCATAAGGCAAAAGAACGTAACGAAATTGCTGGAACTACCAAGAAGTTGAAAAAGCAGAAAGGTACCGGTGGAGCTCGTGCAGGGTCTAAGAAGAGTGGTGTATTTGTAGGTGGAGGAAGAATCTTCGGACCGCGTCCGAGAGATTATAGCTTCAGCTTGAATAAGAAATTAAAGCGTCTTGCACGTATTTCAGCATTGTCGTACAAGGCAAAGACAAACAATATTATGGTGCTTGAAGACTTAAGTTTCGACCATCCAAAGACAAAATTAATCGTTGATTTAGTAAAGAACTTACAGGTTTCGGACAAAAAAACATTATTTGTTCTTCCCCAATCAAATAAAAACGTATATTTGTCGTCCCGAAATTTGGAGCGCAGTAAAGTAGTAACAGCTTCTGATTTAAACACTTACGATATTGTGCATGCTCACAATATTATTGTGATGGAAAGCTCTCTGCCAGTTATTGAGAGTACATTGCTTAAATAGTCAACAATCGGAGAAGATATTTTCGATACACGTCGAAAATCTTTTTCGTGGTAAATTCTAAATAATTAAGTGCAATAGGCACGATAAACCTATAAAAGGAAAATGGATATCCTGAAGAAACCGGTCGTTACTGAAAAGATGAACCGGATAGCAGAAAAACAGCCGCGCTATGGTTTCATAGTGGAAAGACGCTCGAACAAGCTTGAAATTAAGAAAGCTGTGGAAGCGATGTATGGCGTTAATGTAGAATCAGTGAATACAATGATCTATCGTGGTAAGGCTAAAAGTCGTGGCACGAAGACCGGCGTGGTTAGTGGTCAACGTCCTAATGTTAAAAAGGCAATTGTTACCCTCAAAGCAGGTGAGACAATTGATTTCTTCAGTAATATTTAATCAAGAAAAGAGCAATGGCAACTAAGAAAATACGTCCAATGACTCCGGGTCAGCGTCATTTAACACGCACTGACTATACAGAGATTACTGCAAGTTCTCCGGAAAAATCATTACTCGTTGCATTAAAGCGTAGTGGTGGTAGAAATAATACAGGTAAAATGACAATGCGTTACATTGGTGGTGGTCACCGTAGAATGTATCGTATCATTGATTTTAAACGTGATAAATTTGATGTTCAAGGTGTAATTGAGACTATCGAGTACGATCCGAACAGAACATGTTTCATCGCATTGGTAAATTACACCGATGGGGAGAAGCGTTATATCATTGCACCAAACGGTGTAAAGGTAGGTCATCCGATTTCTTCAGGTGCTACTGTAGTTCCGGAGGTTGGAAATGCAATGCCATTAAAAGATATTCCATTGGGAACTGTGGTGCATAACATTGAGATGCGTCCTGGTCAAGGAGGAAAAATTGCACGTAGTGCCGGAGCATATGCTCAATTGGCTGCTCGTGAAGATAAATACGCAGTACTTAAAATGCCATCAGGTGAGACACGTAAAGTGTTGGTAGTTTGTATGGCGACAATTGGATCTGTTTCAAACGCGGATCATGATAAGCAAAGTAAAGGTAAAGCCGGAAGAAACCGCTGGTTAGGTCGTCGTCCACGTGTACGTGGAGTAGCGATGAATCCTGTTGATCACCCAATGGGTGGAGGTGAAGGTCGCGCGTCAGGTGGACATCCACGTAGTCGCAAAGGCTTAATTGCAAAAGGATACAAAACTCGTAAGAAGAGCAATCCATCGAATAAGTACATCCTGGAGCGTCGTAAAAAATAATTGTTAAAGTTTCTGACTATAAAATAACATGAGTCGTTCGCTTAAAAAAGGTCCTTTCATTGATTATAAACTCGAACTTAAAGTTCTTGGAATGAATGAAGGCAAGAAAAAAGCCACCATTAAAACTTGGTCGCGCAGATCAATGATTTCTCCTGATTTCGTTGGTAACACATTCGCAGTGCATAACGGGAATAAATTCATTCCAGTATATGTTACAGAAAACATGGTTGGACATAAACTCGGAGAATTTGCGCCTACTCGATCTTTCAGAGGCCATTCCGGTAATAAAGACAAAGCATCTAGATAATTATGGGAGCCAGAAAACGTAATGTCGCTGAAGAGCGCAAGGCTACTTTGAAAACAGTAGCAATTGCAAAATTAAATGACTGTCCTACTTCACCACGTAAAATGCGTTTAGTAGCTGATATGATCCGAGGAAAGCGTGTAGATCTTGCTTTAGCCATGCTTCGTTTGTGTACTAAAGAAGCAGCAGGTCGTTTAGAAAAACTTCTTTTATCTGCTCTCGCAAATTGGCAAGCTAAGAATTCAGGAAGTCGCATTGAAGATCAGGAATTGGTCGTGAAGCAAGTAAATGTAGACTCGGGTCGTCAATTGAAGCGTCTTCGTCCGGCACCTCAGGGTCGTGGTCATAGAATTCGCAAGCGTTCAAATCATATAACATTGGTAGTTGACAACAAAAACATTGTTGTAGCTGCAGAAAATAATACCGCTAACTAAGCAGAGTAAATGGGACAAAAAGCTAACCCGATTGGGAATCGTTTAGGAATCATCCGTGGATGGGATTCTAACTGGTATGGAGGAAGAGATTATTCCGAAAAATTAGTAGAAGACGAGAAAATCCGTAAGTATTTGCTAGCACGTCTAGCGAAAGGTGGTGTATCTCGTATCGTTATTGAGCGTACATTGAAACTTATCACTGTAACAGTTCATACTGCCCGTCCGGGTATTGTGATTGGAAAAGGTGGAGCGGAAGTAGATAAATTGAAAGAAGAAGTTAAGAAATTAACACGCAAAGAAGTTCAGATAAACATCTTCGAAATTAAGCGTCCGGAATTAGATGCTCAATTGGTAGCCGATGGCATCGCTCGTCAATTGGAAGCGCGTATTTCTTTCCGTCGTGCCATGAAGCAATCAGTAGCTTCAACTATGCGCATGGGTGCAGAAGGAATTAAGATCAATTGTTCAGGTCGTTTGGGCGGAGCAGAGATTGCACGTTCCGAGCAGTACAAAGAGGGACGCGTTCCTTTGCATACTTTCCGTGCTGATATCGATTATGCTTTAGCAGAAGCTTTAACTACCTACGGTCTTATCGGAATTAAGGTTTGGATCTGTAAAGGTGAAGTATTCGGAAAGAGAGATTTATCTCCAAATGTTGGAATCGCAAGTACTTCTAAAGCTGGTGGCGCTGGTAAAGAGCGCGGAGATAGAAATGACCGTGGAGATCGCGGAAACAGAGGTGGCGGTGGTGGTCGTGGACGTGGTAAATCGTCAAGAGATTAATTAAATAGAATTAGGTAGATATAAAGATAAAGTAGCATCATGTTACAGCCGAAAAAAACGAAGTTCAGAAAGCAGCATAAAATGGTACCTAGTGGCACAGCCACCAGAGGAACGACTTTAGCTTTCGGTACTTTTGGAATCAAATCATTAGAGACCTGTTGGATCACATCACGTCAAATCGAAGCAGCCCGTATCGCGGTAACCCGTTTCATGAAACGTGAAGGTCAAATCTGGATTCGCATATTCCCAGACAAACCAATTACTCGTAAGCCTTTAGAGGTACGTATGGGTAAAGGAAAAGGAGCTCCTGAATTTTGGGTTGCTACCGTGAAGCCGGGAACTGTCATCTTCGAAGCAGAAGGTGTTCCATTGAGTGTTGCTAAAGAAGCAATGCGTCTCGCATCACAAAAATTACCTATAACAACTCGTTTTGTTATACGTCCGGATTATCACGAATAAATTTGATTAGATCATGAAACAGTCAATCGTAAAAGACCTTACAACGGATGAAGTCCGTGAAAAGATTAAGGATGAGCGTAACATTTACACTAAAATGAAAATGGCTCATGCCGTTTCTCCAATAGAGAACCCAATGAAATTGCGTGCTTCACGTCGTGCTATTGCGCGATTGATTACAGAGCTTCGTAAACGTACGTCTCAAACTCAAGCCGCTCAATAATATCATGGAACAAAGACCGCTTAGAAAAGAAAGAATTGGTATCGTTACCGGTTCAAAAATGAATAAATCCGTAGTTGTTTCGGTAGTATCTCGTGAAAAGCATCCGAAGTATGGCAAATTCATTAAGAAAACGAAAACATTTATGGCGCACGATGAGCAGAATACTTGCGGAATGGGCGACACAGTAAAAATAATGGAAACCCGTCCGTTGAGCAAGCTGAAACGCTGGCGCATGGTGGAAGTAATCGAAAAAGCGAAATAATCTGTATCCTTCCTTTCGGGGAAGAGACAATCAAGAATAATATAAAATGATACAGCAAGAGTCAAGGCTCGTAGTAGCCGATAACAGTGGTGCCAAAGAGGTACTTTGCATCCGCGTACTCGGTGGTACTGCGAAACGTTATGCCTCCTTAGGAGACAAAATCGTTGTAACCGTGAAACATGCACTTCCTAGCGGAAACATAAAGAAAGGTACGGTTTCGAAAGCAGTAGTGGTTCGAGTGAGTAAAGAAGTACGTCGCGAAGACGGATCTTATATTCGCTTTGATGACAACGCCGTAGTACTACTAAACAATCAAGATGAATTACGTGGTACACGTATTTTCGGACCTGTTGCACGTGAGTTACGTGAGAAACAATTCATGAAAATCGTATCATTAGCCCCGGAGGTACTCTAAAAATGGAACGTAAAAAGAACAAACAACAGAAACTTCATATCCGCAAAGGCGATATGGTAAAAGTTTTAAGCGGAGATTCGAAAGGTCAGCAAGGCAAAGTGTTAGAAGTTTTAGCTGCAGATCGTAAAGCTATCGTTGAGAAAGTAAATATCATATCGAAAAGTACTCGTCCGAACGCCAACAATACACAAGGTGGAATTGTGAAGCAAGAAGCTGCTGTACGTATTTCAAAATTGATGGTGATTGATCCTGCCACTGGTAAGCCGGGTCGTGTTGGACGTCGTTTAGAAGACGGAAAACTCGTTAGATATATCAAAACTAAAAAATAACAGTCGGAGGTAAAAATTATGAATTACGAACCACGCCTGAAAGCGAAATATCGTGATGAGATGAAAAAATCTCTTCGTGAAAAGTTTCAATACAAAAGTGTAATGCAGGTTCCTCGCCTTACAAAAATTTGTTTAAATCAGGGATTAGGAGATGCAGTATCAGATAAGAAAATTATCGAATCTGCCATTACGGAAATGTCAACCATTACAGGACAGAAAGCAGTGGCAACAAAGTCACGTAAGGACATTTCAAACTTTAAACTTCGTGCAGGTGTTCCAATTGGAGCACGCGTCACCTTGAGAGGGGATCAGATGTATGAGTTTCTAGATCGTTTGATCGCAGTTGCTCTTCCACGCATTCGTGATTTCCGTGGTGTGAATGATAAAGGTTTTGACGGACGTGGTAATTACACGTTAGGAGTAACCGAACAAATCATTTTCCCTGAAATTGATATTGACAAGGTAAATAAGATCCAAGGTATGGATATCACATTTGTCACTACGGCTAATAAGGATAATGAAGCTTTGGAATTATTAAAGGAATTTGGAATTCCATTTAAAAATCAAATTAAATAATATTTGAAAGATGTCAAAAGAATCGATCAAAGCGCGTGAATTAAAGCGCATCCGTTTGGTAGCAAAGTACGCTGAAAAGCGTGCCGCTTTAAAAGCAGCAGGAGATGTAGTAGGTCTTCAGAAATTACCAAAGAATTCTGCTCCTTGCCGTGTAAGAAATCGTTGCAAACTTACGGGTCGTCCAAGAGGTTATATGCGTCAATTCGGAATTTCTCGTGTGATGTTCCGTAAACTCGCTCTCGAAGGAAAAATAGCCGGTATTACTAAATCCAGCTGGTAAAATAAGTTTCATATCATCCAACAAAATAGAATTAATTAGTCCATGTATACCGATCCAATAGCCGATTACTTAACGCGCATTAGAAATGCGATAAAAGCAAATCACCGTGTTGTTGAAGTGCCCGCATCAAACATGAAAAAGGAGATGACAAAGATCCTTTTTGATAAAGGCTTTATTTCAAACTATAAGTTTGAAGATTCCGAGAATAAACAAGGAAATATCAAAATTGCATTGAAGTATAATGCAGTGAGTAAACTTCCTGCAATCAATAATATCCGTCGTATCTCTCGTCCGGGACTAAGAAAATATGTAAAGGCCGATAGAATTCCCCGTGTAATTAACGGTCTTGGAATCGCTATCGTTTCAACATCTCATGGTTTGATGACTGATAAAGAAGCTCGCCAAATGAATGTTGGTGGGGAAGTAATATGTTTCGTGTCTTAATAATAATTTAATTACGTCGATAAAATGTCACGCGTAGGAAAAAATCCAATCCCATTGCCAAGTGGAGTTCAGGTATCAGTAAATGGCCTGGATGTAGTTGTTAAAGGTCCAAAAGGATCCTTAATCCAAACTGTTGCAGATGGTATTGATGTAAAAGTAGAAGGTGATCAAATCTTAGTAAGCAGAGCTACAGAACAAAAGCGTCATCGTGCGCTTCATGGTTTGTATCGTGCTTTGATCAATAATATGGTGGTAGGAGTATCTACCGGATTTAAAGTAGAACAGGAATTAGTGGGTGTAGGTTATCGTGCTACGAATCAAGGAAACCTTCTTGATTTGGTATTAGGATATTCTCACCATGTAGTTTTTGACTTGCCCACCGAAATCAAAGTTGCTACTCGTCAGGATAAAGGACAAAATCCAATTATCACCCTCGAGAGTCATGACAAGCAATTGTTAGGACAAGTAGCAGCTCGTATTCGCGCACTTCGTACCCCTGAGCCTTACAAAGGAAAAGGTATTAAGTTCGTTGGAGAACAACTTCGTAGAAAAGCTGGTAAATCAGCATCTAAAAAATAATTTACTAATAAGTATAGTTGATAGTTTATCATGCAAGATAAAAAACTCATCCGCCGCACGAAAATTCGTTATCGCATCCGTAAAATTGTTACGGGTACTGCAGAGCGTCCAAGATTGTCGGTGTTCAGAAGCAATAAATCCATCTACGCACAAGTGATAGATGATTTAAATGGTCATACCATCGTTGCCGCATCTTCTAAAGATAGTGGTGTAGATGCAAAATCTAAAAAAGTAGATCAGGCAGTAGCTGTTGGGAAAATCCTTGCAGAAAAAGCTAAAGCTGCTGGAGTAACAGCCGTAACATTTGACCGCGGTGGTTATTTATATCATGGACGTATCAAGGCTTTGGCTGATGGTGCACGTGAAGCAGGTCTTCAATTCTAATTCGAACCGATAGTTACGAAATATCAAATGATTCAAAACAGCAAACGCGTAAAGTCAACCGATACTGAACTCCACGATAAACTGGTGTCTGTAAATCGTGTTACAAAAGTGACCAAAGGAGGTCGCGCTTTTGGATTCGCTGCCATCGTGGTAGTTGGAGATGAGAAAGGTGTAGTTGGACACGGTCTCGGAAAAGCAAAAGAGGTAACCAATGCCGTTACTAAGGCGATAGATGATGCTAAGAAAAACTTAGTGCGTATTCCAATTAGAAAAGGTACAGTTCCTCATGAGCAGGATGGGAAATTTGGTGGAGCTAGAGTATTCCTCAAGCCTGCTTCTCCCGGAACTGGAGTAATTGCCGGTGGTGCGATGCGCTCGGTATTGGAGAGTGTTGGAATTACAGATGTACTCGCGAAGTCAAAAGGATCTTCAAATCCTCACAACGTAGTAAAGGCAACAATTGATGCTTTGTTGAAAATGCGTGATGCTCATGCTGTAGCTCAACAAAGAAATGTTGATATAAGTAAAGTCTTTAACGGATAATATCCCCGTAAACAAACACTATGGCTAAGTTATCTATTACACAAATTAAGAGCGGAATCAATCGCTCTGAAAACCAAAAGCGCACCTTGGTGGCCTTGGGTTTAAAAATGAATAAAACTGTCGATTTAGAAGCGACACCTCAAATCAGAGGAATGGTAGCGAAGGTGAATCACCTTGTTACTGTTGTTGAGAAATAAGTATTTACCGAATAGAGAAATAATAAGAGATTATGGATTTGAGCAATCTTAAACCGGCAAATGGAGCAACCAAGAATCGTAAGCGTATAGCACGTGGAACAGGTTCTGGACGCGGTGGAACTTCTACACGTGGTCACAAAGGAGCTGCTTCACGTAGCGGATACAGTCGCAAAATTGGATTTGAAGGAGGTCAAATGCCACTTCAACGCCGTCTTCCGAAATTCGGATTTAAAAATATTAATCGCGTGGAGTACGCAGGAATCAACCTAGATACTCTTCAACGTATCGCTGAACAGCATGGTATTTCTACCTTCGATCAGCAGGTATTTATTGAGCGCGGTTTAGTATCCAAAAATGACTTGATTAAAATTCTTGGTCGTGGCGAATTGTCGGCGAAAGTGAATGTAACAGCACATGCATTTTCTGCAACAGCTGCTGCAGCTATTGAAAAAGTAGGCGGAACAACTGCAACCATCTAAGATCGATCTAGAATAATATATGAAGAACTTCATACAGACATTACAGAACATATTTAAGATTGAGGACCTTCGTTCAAGGATCCTTAATACTTTGTTGTTTTTATTGATTTATCGTTTGGCAGCACACGTAGTATTGCCTGGTATCGATCCTACACAATTAGCCGGTCTGAGAGCACAAACCTCTGGAGGTATTTTGGGACTATTAGATGCTTTCTCAGGTGGTGCGTTTTCTCAAGCGTCTGTTGTGGCTTTAGGAATTATGCCTTATATCTCTGCGTCTATCGTAGTTCAGCTTCTTGGTATCGCTGTTCCTTACTTCCAGAAATTACAGAAGGAAGGAGAAAGCGGTCGTAAAAAATTGAATCAAATTACGCGTATTTTAACAGTGATCGTTGTTATTTTCCAGGCTCCGGGTTATTTAATTAACTTGAAAGCTCAGGCGCCGGGTGCAATAATCGCTTATACAAATCCTGAAATTATTTCTCCTGCATTCTTTATGTTCACGGCAACGTTGATCATTGTAGCGGGTACTTTGTTTATCATGTGGTTGGGTGAGCGTATTACCGAAAAAGGAATTGGTAATGGTATTTCATTATTGATCATGACCGGAATTATCGCACGTTTGCCTTTTGCTTTACGTGATGAATTCTTATCTCGTTTGAATGAGCAGGGTGGTGGATTGGTTATCTTCTTGATTGAAATGGTAGCCTTGTTTATTGTTGTTGTAAGCACAATTCTCTTAGTACAAGGAACTCGAAAAATACCGGTTCAGTTTGCGAAGAAGATTGTTGGAAATAAGCAATATGGTGGAGTTCGTCAGTACATCCCATTGAAGGTAAATGCTGCAGGTGTAATGCCGATTGTATTTGCTCAAGCGATTATGTTTATACCTGCCTATATAGCTCAGTTCTTTCCTGAATCTGCTTCATGGCAAGGATTTGCTGCTCAAATCACAGATTTCACTTCGGTGTTATACAATGTGGTTTTTGCAAGTATGATTATATTATTTACTTACTTCTACACTGCTATCTCTGTGAATCCAAGTCAAATGGCTGACGATATGAAGAAGAACGGTGGATTTGTTCCCGGTGTAAAGCCAGGAAGAAAAACATCAGAGTTTATTGACGATATTATGTCTAAAATAACTTTACCCGGTTCGATCTTCCTTGCATTGGTAGCGATTCTACCTGCATTTGCGATGCTTGCCGGTGTAAATACTAACTTTGCACACTTCTATGGCGGCACTTCATTGTTGATCGTTGTTGGTGTGGTGTTGGATACTTTACAGCAAATCGAGAGTCATCTCTTGATGCGTCATTATGATGGTCTGATGAAATCAGGTCGAATTAAGGGTCGTTCAGCTGTGGGGGCAACAGCATAATTGCAATTAAATTAAAAAATGAGCGGTAGTACTATAGTGTACAAGACAGCAGAGGAGATAGAGTACATCCGCAATAGTTCTTTACTTGTTGGCAAGACACTGGCTGAAGTAGCCAGAAATTTGAAACCCGGAGTATCTACTTCGTCATTGGATGCGATAGCTGAGAAGTTTATTCGTGATCATGGTGCAGTTCCCTCCTTCAAAGGTTATCATGGATTCAAGCATACGCTGTGTATCTCTGTTAACGAAGAAATTGTTCATGGCATGCCAGGGGCAAGATTGATAAATGATGGAGATGTAGTTTCAATTGATTGCGGTGTCTTTATGAATGGATTTCACGGCGATTCGGCTTATACCTTTCCTGTGGGCGATGTGAATGAAGATGTAATGCGATTGTTGAGAGTAACCAAAACTTCCTTGATGAAAGGAATTGAGCAAGCTAAAATTGGAAACCGAATTGGAGATATCAGTGCGGCGATCCAAACTTATGCGGAAACAAACGGTTATGGTGTAGTAAGGGAATTGGTTGGTCATGGTATCGGTCGCCAATTGCATGAAAAACCGGAAGTGGCAAACTACGGAAAACGTGGTTCCGGCCCTCAGTTAAAAGCCGGAATGACTATCGCCATTGAACCCATGATTAATATGGGAACAAGAAGCATACTTCAGTTGAAAGATGGATGGACCATAATTACAGGAGATAAAAAACCTGCTGCGCATTATGAACATACCATTGCAATTAAAGAAGGAGAACCAGAACTATTAAGTACTTTCTCTTTCATTGAACTTGCCATCGAAGAAAATAGTTACATTAAAGAGAAAATAGAAACAATAGTCTGATCAAATGTCAAAACAACCTGCCATCGAGCAAGATGGTACGATTACAGAAGCGCTATCTAATGCAACCTTTCGGGTTGAATTGGAAAACGGACATGAAATCATTGCACATATCAGCGGAAAGATGAGGATGCATTATATCAAGATTCTGCCGGGTGATAAAGTAAAAGTGGAAATGTCGCCATATGATTTGACAAAAGGTAGAATTACGTATCGATATAAATAATCCGTTTACGGAAAAACAAAGATTGAAATGAAAGTACGTCCATCACTTAAAAAACGCAGCGTAGATTGTAAAATCGTTCGCCGTAAAGGTCGCTTGTATGTGATCAACAAAAAGAACCCTCGCTTTAAAATGCGTCAAGGGTAGTTTAATAAATAGTTTAACCAATAGAAATTACGTCAATTAATGGCTCGTATATCTGGTATTGATTTACCGAAAAATAAAAGAGGTGAGATTGGTCTCACATACATCTATGGCATTGGACGTTCCTCTGCTCAGAAAATCCTTAGTAATGCCGGTGTTGATTTCAGCAAGAAGGTAAATGAATGGAATGATGACGAATTAACAAAAATTCGTACCATCATTAACGATAGCTTCCGTGTGGAAGGAGCATTGCGTTCAGAAACACAGTTGAACATTAAACGTTTGATGGATATCGGTAGTTATCGTGGAATCCGTCACCGTATCGGTTTACCTGTTCGAGGACAACGCACTAAGAATAACTGCCGCACTCGTAAGGGTAAGCGCAAGACAGTTGCCAACAAAAAGAAGGTAACTAAATAATTATTTACATTAACCGATTTAATATATCCGTTCTGACCCATGGCTAAAACAACAAAAGCCGTAAAAAAAAGAGTAGTGAAAGTTGAAGCGACCGGTGAGGCGCACATCAACGCTACTTTTAACAACATTATTATTAGTCTAACTAACACTAGCGGACAGGTAATTTCCTGGGCTTCTGCGGGTAAAATGGGCTTTCGTGGATCGAAGAAAAACACTCCTTATGCGGCTCAATTAGCTGCTGCGGATTGTACGAAAGTGGCTTATGAAGCAGGTCTTCGCAAAGTGAAGGTTTTTGTGAAGGGTCCTGGATCCGGTCGTGAATCAGCAATTCGTACCATTCATAATTCGGGTGTCGAAGTAACTGAGATCATAGATATTACTCCAATCCCTCACAACGGTTGTCGCCCTCCAAAGCGTCGTCGTATCTAATTCTTTTAAAGATTAACTAAGCAAAGTAATTTAATAAAATGGCAAGATATATAGGCCCCAAGACAAGAATCTCTCGTAAATTCCGCGAGCCGATTTTCGGTCCTGACAAAAATTTCGAAAAAAGAAATTATCCTCCCGGACAACATGGGAACAGTAAGAAGCGTGCGAAGGTTTCTGAATATGCAACTCAGTTGATGGAGAAGCAAAAGGTGAAGTACATGTACGGAATCCTTGAGCGTCAGTTCGCGAAAATCTTCGATCGTGCGAATCGCATGGACGGAATTACGGGTGAAAACTTGTTGAAGTTGATTGAAGCGCGTTTGGATAATGTGGTGTACCGTTTGGGTTTGTCTTCAAGCCGTTCAGGTGCTCGTCAATTAGTTTCTCATCGTCACATTACAGTAAATGGTAAGTTGGTAAATATTCCTTCTTATACTTTACGTGCAGGAGATGTTGTAGGAGTTCGTGAGAAATCTAAATCTCTTGAAACAATTAACGAAGCATTAGCATCTCGTATGGGTAAATACGGATGGTTAGAGTGGGATGGAAGTCAGATGGCAGGAAAGTTCATCAATCCTCCGGCTCGTGAAGAACTCACCGAGAACATCAAGGAGCAATTGATTGTTGAATTGTACTCTAAGTAATTCTTGATTGCTGTGGCTCATCAGGTGCCCAAAACCTGTAATAATTATTTAGTAAACTATAAATACATATAACTCACATGGCGATATTAGCTTTTCAGCAACCGGACAAAGTGATCATGAATCATTCGACCGAAACATTCGGTCAGTTCGAATTCCGTCCGCTGGAACCGGGATACGGAATCACAGTTGGAAATGCACTGCGTAGAATTCTACTCAGTTCTTTAGAAGGCTTTGCCATCACTTCCATCAAAGTTGGTGGAGTTGATCATGAATTCTCAACTATTAAAGGGGTCATCGAAGATGTAACCGAGATGATCTTAAACTTGAAACAAGTTCGTTTCAAACAACAAATTGAAGGTACCGATTCAGAAAAGGTGCATGTGATGGTAAACGGCAAGGAAAATTTCACTGCTGGTGATATTGCAAAACATACTACTGCGTTCCAGGTCTTGAATCCTGAATTCGTAATCTGTAATATGGATCCTTCTGTAAAACTTCAATTAGATATTACCATTGAAAAAGGTCGTGGTTATGTGCCTTCTGAAGAGAACAAAACTGCAACAGCTCCAATCGGCACTATCTTCTTAGATGCGATTTACACTCCAATCAGAAATGTAAAATATTTTATTGAGAACTATCGTGTTGAGCAAAAGACGGATTATGAGAAGTTGGTAGTTGAAATTACTTCTGATGGTTCCATTCACCCGAAGGAAGCATTGAAAGATGCAGCAGAAATTTTAATTCACCATTTCATGTTGTTCAGTGATGAGAAAATTACTTTGGAATCAAAGCCAAAGCAAGTGACTGAAGAATTGGATGAAACAACGCTTCACATGCGTCAGTTGTTGAAGACGAAGTTGGTGGATATGGATCTAAGTGTTCGTGCATTAAACTGCCTTAAAGCTGCAGATGTAGAAACATTAGGTGACTTAGTAAGCTACACCAAAGCTGACTTGTTGAAATTTAGAAATTTCGGTAAGAAGTCTTTGACTGAATTAGAAGAACTAGTGCGAAGCAAGAATTTAAATTTCGGAATGAATATCTCGAAATACGGTATTGATAAAGATTAATTATTAAACAATAAATCGCGTTAGCGAAAGATTATTATAACACGAATACAAAATGCGTCACGGTAAAAAACACAATCACTTAGGTCGTACAACGAGTCACCGAGTTGCTCTTTTAAGCAACTTAGCTATTTCTTTGATTACACATAAGCGTATATTCACCACAGTTGCAAAGGCAAAGGCCTTGCGTGTGTATGTTGAACCATTACTTACAAAATCTAAAGACGATACGACTCACTCTCGTCGTGTGGTTTTCTCTTACTTACAAAATAAAGAAGCAGTCACTGAATTGTTTCGTGATGTAAGTCAGAAAATTGCAGATCGTCCGGGTGGTTATACTCGCATCATTAAAGTTGGTAATCGCCCAGGCGATGCTGCTGAAATGGCGATGATTGAATTAGTAGATTACAATGAGAATCTTGTAAAAGATAAAACAGGTAAGAAAGTAGCTGCGAAGACAACACGTCGTAGCCGCGCTAAGAAGACCACTGCGAAAGCGGATGATGCAGCTGCATCTGAAAGCACAAACGCTGCGGAGTAATCAGCTAGATGATATATTATACGAAGCGAGGCGAACAAATTGTTCGCCTCGCTTTTGTTTGTGATAGCTAATAATAAATCCATATTCAATTTGTTTCAGAATTCAAATATCGTTTCGCGTTTGGCCAGCCTGCGGTCAGAGGCGCTTTTTTTGAATGCCTTTTAGGTCATACAGTAGCTGTAGGCAGTTTTCTTTGTGTGCGAAGAAGAAAGATGTATCAATACAATTCATGTCGATTGCTTCTTGAGTTTTCGAGCCTTTCCTTCTAGCATATTTATTTTATGATTAGTAGTTTCCCATTTTGATGAACTTTATCGTAGGATACAACTTTCCAATAATACATTCCATTGCTCAAATTATTTTTCATGAAATTTATATTTCCGGATGGTCCTTCCAGAATTCTAGAAAATATTAATTGACCCAGTGCATCGTAAAAATAGAAAGTGCTTGCTTTCTCCTGTGAATATTGCAAATTGAAATTGCCATTGGAAGGATTTGGAAATAAGGTATAAGTTATTTCTTTAACTGGATTTACGGGAGGAGCTACCATCGGAATAGGAATAAAACAAGTGTCCCAAGTGCAAATACAAGATTCCAAATACGAGTGCATGTATAAGGATCCGCCATCGGAAATAATCATGAGCCAAATGAGGAAAGGTTCAGGTGTAATGATTTTTCCGATGCCTCCTTTAATATAGAGCGTGTCTAAATTTAGTGCGCCGTATTTATTTAGTTTAGCTCCTGAGAATACGGTGATGTCATGATGTCCACAAAACGCACCTCCATTACTGTCTATTTGCATGAGCGCCCCCGCATTCAAATAAATATCATCATCAAAGGCAATGGTATCTTTTATTAATATGGTATCTGAAGTGGAATAGGAGGGAGCAATTCCTGATAGCCAAATTGAACCGTCGCTCCAGCTCCCATTTTGAATAGTAATCCATGTGGTTGATTTTGCAGTGTGAAAAAAAAACAACAGAGATAAGAATATGAGACATGCGATGCGTTTCATGATTTTGGTTTCTTCAACCTGTTTTCTAATCCGGTTAGAGTGTAACACCTATTCCAGTCAAAGTGTACCACCCATTCCGTTATAAGTGTACCACCTATTCCGCTGAAAGTGTACCACTAAAATAGGGTTATTCCGGATAAAAAGTACCGATTTAGAATATTATTTCGCTGAAAGTGTACCACTAAAATAGGGTTATTCCGGATAAAAAGTACCGATTTAGAATATTATTCCGCTGAAAGTGTGCCACTTGGCTATCTGACATTCCGGCATAAGTGTACCAGTAGTTTTGTGAATAGGTTTGTAAAATCTACAAAAATCATCTTTGACTTATGGCAAACAAATCAATTAAAAAGAAAAGAGTCCAACAGGTTCTACTACTGACCACGCAAAGATATTTCAAAAGAAAGGTGGCCGACGGCTGTTCATCGCTGTGAAATCAACCGCAAAATATATTTAACAGTATAAATAATACGAAGCGAGGCGAACAATTTGTTCGCCCCGCTTCGTATGTGATACACCGATTTATTTTTTGACTTTGCGCTCTCGTCTTTTCTTGATAATTTAATAAGCGATAGGATATATAGCAAACATAGAAGCGCTCAAACTTTCGTAGATGGTGCCTGAAAAGATGATGTTAAATACAACGATGACAAGTAAAGTAATTGCAAGTATTATCAATGATAGTTTTCTCTCCGAGTATTTTTTAAGTTGTTCACTCTAATCTTTCCCATTCAATAGGGAAGGCTTTGTAACAAAGATGTAATGTTCAATTAATGTAACCGCTCCCAAACAAGAAAAAATGATGCCGATGTAAATATAAAATGGAAGCATGGTCATGTGACTTCCTCTCGAAATTAAAGATGCGGAAAAAGGAAATAATCCAACAAAAAACAAAAGCAATAAATTATGAAAAACAAGCCTTGCATCAAAAGTTTTGATAAACCCATAAATTTTTAAGTGCTGATACCAGATTGCTCCAATGAATATAAAGGTGCCAATGTAAGCTATGATGGTAGGTGCCAAATGGCCGAGTGCATGCATAAACTCATCGTAGGTGCTCAATTTTAATCCTTCATGAATACGAATCTCAATAGCCATTAGTGTTATGACAATAGCGAATACGGCATCGCTAAACAATACCATTCGTTCTATTTGGAATTCCTGATGGATTTCTTCTTGAATATTCTCTTTGTTCTCACTCATCTTTCATCTGATTTAAGCACCATAATATAAAAAAATCTTTTGTCATTACGAATGAACAAGACTAACTTGTCAAACATTGATGATTTATTAAGGATTTATAACAGGAATAGCATCCACAAAATCATGGTTATAAAAAAGCCTTCCATATTGGAAGGCTCAATATTTTTAAAGAAAATTATTACTTCACACGTTCAACGTACTCACCGGTTCTGGTGTCTACCTTCACTTTATCCGTATCGTTTACAAACAAAGGAACGTTGATTACCGCACCATTTTCAAGGGTTGCCGGTTTCAAAGTGTTGGTGGCAGTATCGCCTTTTAAGCCCGGCTCGCAATAGGAGATGGTCAGCTCAACAAAAGTTGGAGGCTCTGCTAAAATCACTTCTTCGTTTTCGAAAGATACTTTCACTTCCATACCTTCTTTTAAAAATTTAAATGCATTTCCAAAAAGTTCTTGTGGAACTGGAACCTGTTCGAATGTTTCTTTATCCATACAAACGAGGTTTTCACCATCGATGTATAAATATTCCATTACCCTATATTCTACACGTGCAATCTCTACTTCTTCACCGGAGCGAAAACGATTTTCTAATGTTTTACCGGTTTTAAGATTACGCATTTTCCCTTGGTAAAAGGCACGCAAGTTACCCGGTGTGCGGTGTTGCCATTCTATGATTTGACAAAGTTCACCGTTGAAGCGTAATACGGTACCTACTGATACATCTCCTGTGTTAGCCATTTGATTAATGCTTATTGAATGGTTTGAAATTACTTTTAATAAAGAAGGCAGAGTATTCCTCTGCCTTCTCGTTTCTTTTCATCATAAATTATCCTTCTACAACGTCGAAGTTTAACTTCGCACGGATATCGCGTAAAACGATAACCTCTGCTGTATAAGTACCTATCATTTTGATATGATCTTCAGGCATGATGACGTTCTTCTTATCGATGTCATAACCCATAGTTTTGAGTTTATCGACCAATTGCTGAGAAGTTACCGAACCGAATAGTTTTCCGTTCTCACCCACCTTAGCACCAATAGAAAGTGTTACACTTCCTAATGCTGCTACTACTTTATCTGCATCCAGACGAAGCTTGTTGATTTTGTGAGCACGTTGCTTTACTACTTCAGCATGTACCTTTCTGTTAGTTTCATTGGCAATTACGGCAAATCCGTTTGGGATAAGGTAATTACGACCGTAGCCGTTACGCACTTTCACGATATCGTCAGCGTAACCAAGGTTCTTGATGTCTTGTTTTAGAATAATCTCCATGGTCTCGCTTATTTTAATAGATCAGTAACATAAGGCATCAAGCAAAGGTGACGTGCACGCTTTACTGCTTGACCCACCTTACGCTGGAACTTCAATGAAGTACCTGTAAGACGGCGGGGAAGTAATTTCCCTTGCTCATTAACAAATTTGGTAAGAAATGTTGCATCCTTGTAGTCAATGTACTTGATGCCCATTTTCTTGAAACGGCAGTATTTCTTTTTGTTTACCTCCACTGCCGGGGGATTCAGGAAGCGGATATTACCGCTTGCGTGTGATGATGTCGACATGTTTTGGCTTTTTTAACTTACTGCTTCTTCTTGTTTCTTTTGGGTTGCGTTTTTGCGTTTTCTCTCATTGTAAGCAACGGCATGCTTGTCTAGAGCAATGGTGAGGAAACGCATAATACGCTCATCCCGTTTGTATTCAACTTCCAACTTTGCTACCAAGGTAGGTTCAGCCTGGAATTCAAATAAAAAGTAGAACCCTGTGTTCTTCTTTTGAATCGGGTAAGCCAGTTTGCGTAATCCCCAATTGTTCTCATGAACAATTATGGCACCGCTCTCGGTGAGGAATTTACGATACTTTGCAACCGCTTCATCAACTTGCTCCTGCAGTAATACCGGAGTAAGTACGATTACGGTTTCATAAGATTTTTTCATTATAACTGGTTTTTTATCCTTTTTTAAGGACTGCAAAGGTACTAAATCAAGTCATTTTCGCAATCAAAATCTCTGTTTTTTCTCAACGGTCATCACAAGAAAATCTGATAATTAGAAATGCACAGAATGAGCATATTTTTACTTTGATTTTCAATTGCTTATGTTTTAAAGATAGGCGCTCCTACATTAACGGTTGAGTTAAAGGTCGCCTGATTTTCACTCGATTTTTAAAAAGCATGCAGCTAGCAGCTTGAAGTTTGAGGCTCATTAGAACACGGATTTAGCACTTCGACAAGCTTATTGCAAGCGGATTTTATTGGAAAATTCGGATTTTGTTATTCGTAATAGGACATAAACTCCAAAAACAATCTGTAGATCAGTAGATCTGTATTTATCTGTAGATCCCGTAGAATTCTATGATTTTAATTTTATCTCAAAATTCAAAACTCATTATTCATAACGCAACGCCTCAATTGGATCTAAATTCGAAGCCTTAATGGCAGGATATATTCCCGAACCTAATCCGACCAAAAAACATAGAGTTATACCTAAGCCAATCCATAACCAGGGGATAATAAAATCACCTCCTACAGCCATAGAGATTAGATTTCCAATCAGTACTCCTAAAATGACACCGGTAATTCCGCCGAGCTGACAAATTACAACGGCTTCAGTTAAAAATTGGCGGCGAATTATTTGACGCGTAGCACCTAATGATTTTCTTATTCCAATTTCACGTGTGCGTTCTGTTACACTCACCAACATGATATTCATTAAACCAATAGAAGCTCCTAAAAGTGTAATAATGCCAATGATGGTAGCCGACCATGTGACTGTGCTGAGTGATTCAATGACCATACTCGAGAGGCTATCGCTTTGTGTGATTTCAAAACTATCTTCTTGTCCGATTCGGTCTTTTCGAATATTTCTCATGACGCTTATCGCTTCACCAATGGAAGGTTCAAGATCGGTAATTTGAGTTAATTTAACTGTGGTGGTGTAGGTGCTATTGGCCGTGCCGTAATCTTGTTTTGCATTGAGTAATGGAATTAAACAAACTTTATCTCCTCCAAATCCCATACTGGAACCTTTTTCTCCTAATGTGCCAACCACTCTGTATTTCGCAGCACCCACACTCACAATTTTATCAATAGGATTTGTTTTTGAAAAAAGTTTATTCACGAGTTCCTTACCCAATAAGCAAACATGCAAGCCTTCGCTTAAATCGTGCTCCGAAAAATTTCTACCCTCTTCTAAAGTGTATCCCGAAACATCTAAATAATTCGGGTCAACACCCATGATGGTAATGTTAGGATTTGACTTTTCACTTTCGAATTTTATTTCTCCAACAGGATTAGCCATTGTGGAAACCGAAACTACTGAAGGATACTCGAAGCGATTCGAGAACTCAAGTGCTTGATAGTAAGTTATTTTAGCATGTCTTTTCGTTTTTTTTGAGTTGCCACCAATACGTACATTCATTCCAGCATTGCGTATGGTAAAGGAATTGGAGCCCATGCTGGAAAAACTGCTGCTGATGGATCCTTTAAGGGCATCTATAGAGGTAAGAATACCCACCAAGGCCATAATTCCGAATGCAATGATTAGTATGGTTAAAACAGTTCTCAGCATTTGTCCTCTGATCGCTGTCAATGCAACTCGTATATTTTCCCTGGTGGTCATGCGTCAAAAGTAAAGATGTTCACTGTATTCTATAAAGTCTTAGTGAAGAACTGATTAAAAAGTTGCTTCTAATGTACCAAATGGCCACCTAAAGCCGTATTATTGCATATAGAAATTCAAAATCCAAAAATAAAATGAAAAAAATCCTCGTCGCAGCAGCTTTCGTAACATTCTGTTCCCTTAGCACTGCAATTGCACAAACCGCAGTTCAAACTGAAAAAGCTGCTGTTGCCACTGATGTTCAACAACCAGAAGTGAAAAAAGAAAAGAAGGCTGCATCTTGCTGCTCTTCTAAAAAATCTGCTGATGCTAAGGCATGTGCAGACAAAGGTGAAAAAACCGCTGCCGGTAAATCTTCTTGCTGCCAAAAAGGTCATACTGAAGCTAAGGTAGAAGAGAAAGACACTCAAAAGAACGCTCAATAAAAAATTAATTTATTCAATAAAAAAGCCTGCGAATTTATTCGTAGGCTTTTTTATTTGTAGGCTTTTTTAATCTATTGATTTTTCATGCAATTATTTCTGCAGATGATTTTATACCAATTGTAAGTACATTTCTGTCTAAAAATTTTATGGTATAATGCCGACTTACATGGACATAGGTTTAATCTATTGGACTATTTAATAGGTAATGCCAGTATTATTTTTTTATCTATAAATGCTCTAACAACTCACCCAAATTACGAATGGTAATCACCGGAGCATTGTGTTTCTTTTCATCAAACGGAGAATAATGTACTGCCGTCATTCCTGCATTTAGGGCTCCAAAAACATCGGTCTGATACGTGTCGCCGATCATCATGCATTCTGATGCATCTTTCGCGCCTGTATGTAACATAGCATGTGTAAAAATTTTCGGATCAGGTTTATGTACACCTACCTCTTCAGAGACAAATACGGTATCAAAATATTTGCTGAGTCCCGAGGCTTTCATTTTTACATGCTGTGCCTCTTTAAATCCATTGGTGATGATGCTTAGCTTAAACTTGGAATGCAGTGCGTCTAAGAGTTCAATAGTGCCTGAAATCAAATACTGTTTGTGAGGTGTTCTCTCCACAAATTTATCTGCTATCGCATGTGCGATTTCTGAATCATGAATTTCAAATTCTTGCAAGGTGTGAATAAAACGATGTACACGAAGAGCTTCTTTCCCGATTTTATTATCTGAATACAATCCCCACAATCGTTGATTGTGCTGTTGGTAGATGGAATGAAATTGACTAAAACTTGGTACGCCTTTCTCCGTTAATTTTAATTCCTCGTAAATTTCACCTAAACTTTCTTCCGCATTTCTGTCGGTATCCCAAAGTGTATGGTCTAAGTCAAAAAATAAATGACTGTGTTTTTTCATGGTAATCCTTGTTCTGTTAAATCTTTAATACTCGCTACATGCAATAATTCGAATAAAGTAATCATGGCAACTGACCAAAATAAAATAGAGAAAAACATGTAGAGAAGAATTTTACTTCTTCTGGCTTCTAAGCTATTTGCAATGATAGTTCCAATGGGTATAGAAAGTAGAATAGGAGTGATAATAGCGATTCCTGTCAAACCATATTTTTTCCAGATGCGTACAACGCGTCGATTTCGTTTGGTAAACACGCGTCGCTTGTTCGGGTCTTTTTCTACATATTCATAATTGACTTTGAAATCACCGGCGAAATCTACTTTAGGCTTTGAGAATATTCGTGGCTTCTGATAGATTTTTTTGAATTTCAAGAAGAGCCAATGTTCTATAATAAAAAATGGCTTCGATAAATAAGAGAAAATAACTACACCTAGCATCCCGCCAATCACACAATAAATAACCGTTTCTAAATTCGTAAAATCATGTTGCTTGTTGTAATAAGCAAAAGCAGGACCTGCTACGAATTTTACGCTGCTGAGAAGTATTATCTGTACTATTTTCCAAAACTCAATCATTTATATTTTTCTTCCTTTTGCGATGAATTAATTTTTCATCGAATCTATTCTTTCTCTCCATAGGCTAAATCACCGGCGTCGCCCAATCCCGGAACAATATAAGCTTGTGCCGTTAATTCTTCATCAATAACACCCACCCAAATATCTACCGATTCCGGCATGTGTTTTTTTACGTATTCAATGCCTTGCAAACTTGCAACGGCAGCAACAATATGTGTATGCTTTGGTTTTCCTTTTTCTGCAATCGCACGGTAGGTGGTCACCATCGACGCTCCTGTGGCAAGCATCGGATCGGCTAATATTAAAATGCGATTTACTAATGATGGACTGCTTATATAATCCAAATGGATGTCGAAAGAACCATCTTTATGATGTTTTCTGTAAGCAGAAATAAAGGCGTTATCAGCATGATCGAAATAATTTAATATTCCTTGGTGCAAAGGCAATCCCGCTCTTAAAATAGTACCAATTACAGGCTGTTCCGACAACAAGGATTCATTGGAAGTTCCTAATGGCGTGGTAACTTCAACGAGATGATAATTGAGTTTTTTTGAAATTTCCAATGCCGCAATTTCGCCGATGCGCTCTAAATTTCTTCTGAAGCGCATGCGATCATTTTGCACATCAACATTTCTTAATTCAGAGATGAATTGATTGATGATTGAATTTCCTTCGCTGAGTAAATGTACCATAAATTAAATGTATAATCCTCCGTTAATATGTATAATTTGTCCTGTTGTAAAACTTGCTTTTTCACTGCATAAATAGATAGCAGCTTCTGCTAATTCTTCGGCTTGCCCTAAACGTGAAACCGGTGTGGCCGCTTTTATTTTTTCTCTCAAAGGTTCATCTACCGAATGAATCATTCCTGTATTAAAATAACCCGGAGCAATGCAGTTGACGGTGATATTGAAAAGCGATAACTCTACTGCTTGTGCTCTCGTTAATCCTTCCAATGCGGCTTTCGATGCGGCGTAGGCCGATGTTCCGGCTAATGGGCGATGTGCTACGATGGAGGAAATATAAATGATGCGTCCTGTATTATGTGTTCGCATTTGTGGAATACAATATTTGCTCATTAACCATGCGGCTGTAGTATTAACATTAAAAACTTCTTGCCAGTTGCTCAAACTTTGTTTCCAACTCAATCCGCTAAAGGGAATACCGGCATTATTAACTAAAACTTCAATGGCTCCCATGTTTTTCTGTATGAGTGCTGTCATTGATTTTATTTCTTCCTCATTTCTGAGGTCGGCTCGAAAAATTTGATGTTGATCTTTATTGCCCGGCAATTGCGCCAATAACGCAGTTGCTTCTTCTTCGTGTTGATGATAGTGAAGTGCAAGTCTATAGCCCTCACTTGCCATTCTTTTGGCAATAGCGGTACCTAAACCTCCTGTAGATCCTGAAATTAATGCAATCCTCGACATATTTAACGCTTTAACCAACTCAATGCTTTGGGCAATCGGTTGATCCGAAGTCGTAAATATACACAATCAGCGCTTCCGAAACTTTGATAAAAACGGGCAACACTTTTTACGGAGGAGCCTCCGAAATCTAAATCAGCATCTTGCGATGATTTTTTAGAAATAAATTGATCAAAAAGAAAGTGACTCGCTCCACATTTTTTTCCCTCTGGACTCGTAAATCCTTTTAAATACAACCAGCGATTTCCGGTTTTCATGAAAAATGCCGCCGATAATATAGATTTATTTTGATCTTGAACGGCCCAACAAATTCCAATGGCTTTTTCCGAAGCCGATTTCATTAAGTGTAATAATTTTTGAAAATCAGCATCACTGAATTTCTCAGCAGCTTTTTCTTGATGGGTCTTGAATGATTCAATGAGTAGTTCGGGAGAAAAGTTTTCGTGTATTTTTAGTTGGAACTTACGAGCTTTTTTTAAATTTCTATTTAAATTTTCGTGATATCCTTTTCTTATTTCTTCGTACGAAGTTCTTAAGTTCAGCTCTTGATAAATTTTTTCTTCTCGTTTCGCATTTTCAGGCAATTCTTGATGATGTTTGTGTAAACAAAAATCAAGGAATTTGAAGGAAGATGGTATCTGAGCAATAAATTCCAATCGTTTCGCTGCATCAGTTTCGCTTTTGGAGATGAGTCCGTAATGCCTGGTAAAAAAGGCTTGATAAGAATATTCAATTCCTAATTTATTTTTAATAGCAAACGGAAATACAGATTCGTAATTGCCTTCTATCAAAGCGCCCCATTTTTCACAACAGCTATCTAAATACCATGAATAATAAAAAGCTTGTCCCTCTTTGGATGCATCAATACATGCATCCCATTTCCGAATGTCGATTTCATTTCGATTTAAAAAGCGGATCATGTCAAATTAGATTTTTGCTGACGAAAAACAGTGAATTGATTTTTCGCTTTTTTATCAATGATGAATTGCTCCAAGGCTTTTAAGCCATAACGACTCAAAGCTTTTGGGTGTCCGATTACAACCATTTCATTCTTGTTTTTTCGCTGATGTTGTCTATACGCTCTCCATAATAAATTTGCATTGTACCCATCCACCGAAACAGTATTGTGCGTCCAGCGAGTGAGCATTTTGAAACGTTGTCCGGGAGCAGGAACCGGAAACCCATCTCCCAAGGGTTTATGCATGTAAGGATTTAATCTCCCTAATAAAAATAATCTCCAGTAAAACAATGGCGAATTATGGATGGAGCTGATGGGTAATTCTAGAAATTCTCCTTCTTCATTTTCAATAATCGGATCATCAGAAAATTTCCATTTGCTTTTCAAAGGAGCTCCTCTGAAATCATATTGGTAGAGTTCTGATTCATAGTGTCCGTTATTAAACACGCTGCTATCAACACGAATTCCGTTTTCATGCAATGCTTTTTTTAATTTTGAAAATGGTTGAATGCACCAACCTCCTGCTCGAAATGTATAAATTTCATTGGGGCCGGTGAATTCTATAAGGCGTTTGGTATAACGTTGACATATATCCGAAATTTCTGCGTCGTGGAAGTCGCCTAATTTGTAACGGTCTACTTTACAAACCCATTTATTTCCATCGTAAAAACTGTCCTCCCAATGAGGGTGAATATGTAATTGTAAATCGTGTCCACTTTTCCAAAGTGATTCCAGTTGAAAGCACAAGGCGGAATAATCTTTATTAAGTGATGGGAACTTTTTTAACTCTTCTTGCATCCGAATAAGAAATCCAATATCCACAAACTGACAAAGTTTAATTCCTTGCCGATTTGCCATTTCGGTAAGCATTTGTGTTGGTTCAAGAATGCATTTCTCAACACTTCCGCTTCGCTCGCCGAAATACAATTCATAATCGAAGGTGAGGTAAATTTGCATCAAGCTAATTGGTTTTTATCGCCGTAAGGAGTGTACATGGTTACACCGTAATCGTTATAATATTTCTTCATGGTTTCAAACATGGAGGCAGCATCCAAAAATATGCAATCTGCCTCAGCAATCTTTCCTTTTATTGCGGCTTTTTCTTTTAGGAAGATGGGTAGAAGAGCATCACAATTTCTTTTCACCGAATAAATCGGATTGTGAACTTTTGTTTTTGTGTGATGAGTTTCTCCACTTTCATCTTTAATTTCCACATCAAATATTTTACTGTCGTACACCGGATATTTAAAATCAAGTGCATCTTCCAAAGTATGCAAACTAGTGCCGGCGCCGTTGAGCGTCGTTCCAAGCATTAATATTTTTCCTTTTTTTTCGATGAGTTTTCTGAAAGGTGAAAATTCGTCATAAGGAGTTAATCTTCCAAAATGCGTTGCCGTTAAAAATTCTGCGTCCGGACCTAATGCACAAACAGGATCTGTAGCGTGCAAACTTCGTTTTACATTTGGCATTTTCCTGAATTCTTCCGTGATGATTCCCATCGCCGAAGGAGTATTGAGCACATCAAATATTTTATTTGCAATTAAATAATCTTTGTTTTTACCGTGCGCCGGAAACGAAGGCATGAGCAAAGTTCCGCTTTTTCCTATCGTTTGTATAAGCGAATCAATTACCGTTTTTGCTCCTCCATCTACATAGCCGATCTTACTCAGACTACTATGCACCAACAAAACATCTCCCTCTAAAATTCCTATGTTTTTGAACCCTTCAATCAAATCTTCTTTTGTAAAACCACCTTTTTTTTTCTGCTGCTCCAAAGAGTGATTTCTCAATTTCTTCTTGGTAATTTTAGCAGCTTCCAATACCCAGTCAGGAGATTTTTTTAATAAAAGCCGAATGAGTTTATTTTTCATGGACATGTGTTTTTACAGGAATGCCTTTTACCGCATAAGCAACAATTTGCTCATATACACTCCTCCATCCGCTCCATTCTTCTTTATCATTTACACTCTGGTTATGCCATAAAGTAACAAAGGTACCGTTCACTGCTTTTACTTCATCAATAAGTGCTTTCGCTCTTTTAATGGATTCTTCCGGATTTAATTTCATGTAATCTTTCATGGTGCCATCCATCAACATAAACGGAATTAAACTGAGTTTCGTACTCACATCTAAATCTAAATCGTAAAAATTAAAGGGCGTACAAATGCTGGCTCTAAAACCAATTTCTGAAGCATAACCCATCGAATAATCTTCACGAATATCAAATTCCAGCAAATTGCGATAGGTCTCTGGAAAAGTTACTTTCAAATAATGTTGTCTACTTTTAATAACCTGACGTTTTAATACTCTGCTTAATCTGCGAATCTCTTTTTGCAATTGATCTTTATTGGAATTGCTGTAATAGGAGGGATGCACACCTACTTCCGCATAATCAGCAATGGATTTTATCAAGGCCTGAAAATTGCGACTTCCTTCGAGCGGAATGTTTTTGTCGAACTCACCATAATCTCCCACCAAGAAAAAATAAATAGTTTTAAGATGGTATTTTTTACTTATCTCTAATTGCCACCCATAAGTATCATAAGGGTCTTTTTCGAGCGAGAAAAGTACACGAACGCGCTCTATAATTTTTTTGAAATTAAAACTGAGTAGTGACAAAGCAAATGCGCCTAAGTGTCTTACTATTCCTTTTTCCCTGTATGCATAGGCACTGTCGATATCAAATGTAGAAATGTATTTATAGTTTCTTTCTTTGAATTCAAGTGTTGGGAAATGCTGATGTAAAATTGTTTTTAGTTCTTCAGCATAAATGTTGACGAGCGGACGGTGTAAAAAGTTTTTCTGGTACGCCAAACTTTGTTGCGGACTAAAGCGCATGTGGTCATCTTTGATGTGCGGCAAATATTCTTCGTATCTGCTCACCAAATAAAAACTGGCTGCAAATAAATCAAAAGGCATAATGTATTTCGGATGTGTCCCGAAAAAAACCGGAATTCCTTTCCAGTCAAAAACGTTGATTTGCTGATCTTCGATTCCCTTTTCAAAAAGTATTCTTGATGCAAAGAAGAAAGGCTCGTCAGCTATTTGATGATCGCAATAACTTAGTCGTGGCCCTTGATAGTTTTTGAAAATTTCCACTTTGTCAGTAAATGAAATTTCCAATCCCAAAAGATCGCCTAAGATTAAATCGAAAATATATCTTAATCGAGAAGATTTTTTAGAGGTATATACGAGTAGTTGATGGGCCATGAAATACGAATCTTGAAGATAGAGTTTTTTTTAAAGAATGATTCTTTAAAGAGCTCCCTCATCTGCAAAACTATAAAAACTTGTCCCTGCAATGATAATATGATCAAGAATTGAGATTTCAAGGAATTTGCCGCCTTCTTTAAGTTTTTTAGTGAGCTGTATGTCGCTTTCGCTTGGTTTGGGATTGGTGCTGGGATGGTTGTGACTGAGGATAATGCCCGAAGCTTTGACTTGAAGCGCCTCGAAAAAAATAATTTTTGGATCCACCAAGGTGCCGCTAACACCGCCTCTGCTAACCGGACGAATTTGCATGACAGAATTTGCTCTACTAAGTAAAATCACCCAGAATTCTTCGTGTGGCAAATCGCGGAGTATGGGATTTAGCAAATTGACCGCGTCCAAACTGCAGGAAATTTTTTTCTTTTGTTTGGCTTCAGCAAAGCGACTCCTTCTTCCCAGTTCCAGTGCTGCTACTATGGAAATAGCTTTTACCGGACCAATTCCTTTTATCTCTGAAATCTGCCGGTAACCGAAGCGACCCATCTCCACCAAATCGTTGTTGCAGGAGGAAAGCAGCAGTCGGGCCAGGTCTAAAGCAGTTTGACTGTTGGTGCCATTGCGAAGTATAATCGCGATTAATTCAGCGTCGCTCAGTTGAGCCGAACCGTTTTCTTGTAATTTTTCTCTCGGTCGATCTGCCGGAGCCCATTCTTTTATTCCAATTGCTTTCATAAAATTTTTGAGGATTATAGTTTAGAAAAATATCCTGCTGCAAAGAAATAAAACAAAAACGCCTTTCGATAGTCGAAAGGCGTTTGCAGTCGTTTGAAAACGACTAATGTCTATTTTAGCTTATGCCATTGCATTTACATGCTTCTGGATACTTGACTTCAAGTTTGCTGCTTTGTTCTTGTGAATCACATTCTTCTTAGCTAAACGATCTAACATCGTAGTCACTTCAGGAAGCAATTCTACAGCTCTGCTCTTTTCAGAAGTAGTGCGTAGTTCTTTCAAAAGATTTCTAGCAGTTTTAGCCTGATAACGATTTATAACTCGCTTGGAGTCGTTTGAACGGATTCGCTTTTGGGCTGATTTGTGATTTGCCATCTGAATTTAATATTTGTTACTCGTTTTTTTTCAATTGTTGCTCTCTTATTCGGAGAGCGGAATGCTTGGTAGCCCGTACGGGAATCGAACCCGTGTTTCCTCCGTGAAAGGGAGATGTCCTAGACCCCTAGACGAACGGGCCGTGGGGTTTGTTTCTTACGAAACGGAGCGCAAAATTAGACTATTATTTTTAATAGGCAAGCCCAAAACAAAAATAATCCAATTAGATTTCGCGATTTATATCAAATTGCTCCAAATAATCGGCTACTCTGCGTATAAATGTTCCTCCTAAGCTACCATCTACCACACGATGGTCATAGCTCATACTCAGGAACATCATGTGTCTAATTCCAATCGTATCACCCTGCGGAGTCTCTATTACTGCCGGCTTTTTTCTTATTGCACCAACGGCCATAATTGCCACCTGTGGCTGATTAATAATTGGAGTTCCCATCACATTTCCGAAGCTTCCAACATTGGTAAATGTATATGTACCACCTTGAATTTCATCAGGTTGTAATTTATTTTGACGAGCTCTATTCGCTAAATCATTTACCGCCTTGGTAATGCCGATTAAATTAAGTCGATCGGCGTTTTTAATGACAGGAACAATCAAATTTCCACTTGGAAGTGCCGTTGCCATTCCAATATTGATGTTTTTCTTGATAATAATTTTAGTGCCTTCAACACTTACATTGATCATTGGAAAATCCCTAATCGCTCTAGCAATGGCCTCAATGAAAAGCGGCGTATAGGTAATTTTTTCGTTTTCTCTTTTTTCAAAACTCTTCTTGATGCGTTCGCGCCACATCACCATATTGGTAACATCTGCCTCTACATAAGATGTAACGTGTGGAGATGTTTGTTTACTCATCACCATATGATCGGCAATTAACTTGCGCATGCGATCCATCTCCACAATTTCAACATCACCCGAGAGGGATGTGCTTACTGGTGTAGCTTGAGTTGGTGCAGGTTTTGAAACAGTAGTTGGAGTAGGAGCCGATGCAGGAGCACTTGGTGCAGATGCTATCCCGCCTTTTTTCTTTACTTCTACAAATTGTAAAATGTCTTTTTTGGTAACACGACCTTCTGCGCCGGTTCCGGGAATCGTATCTAATTCACTTTGCAACACGCCTTCTGTTGAAGCGATGGTTCGTACTAAAGGGGAATAAAAACGAGAGCCATTATTTACAATTGCTTGTCCAACAGGAGCACTTGCCATGTTCATAACCGGAACAGGAGCGGCGAAGCTTTCCGCTGCTGCTTTGGGAGCTTCTGTAGTGATTTCTGATTTAGAATGACCATTTTCAGACGGACTTACTGATGCGCCATCGGTAGAAATGATGGCAATCACTGCACCCACTTGAACCACATCTCCATCATTAAAAAGCTTCTTTATTAAAATACCTGCTGTGGTTGAAGGTACCTCAGAATCAACCTTGTCGGTTGCTATTTCTAAAAGGGTTTCATCGGCATCCACCGATTCCCCTTCGTTTTTTAACCAACGAATAATGGTTGCTTCGTGTACACTTTCGCCCATTTTAGGCATTTTCAGTTCTTCCTGCGCCATGATTTATCTTTGCTTCGTGAATAATTCAAAATCGCACAAATTTAATCAATAATTATCCTCCATCCGTCTATTTCTACGTTTCATCGCTGAATATTATTTATTGTGCAATAGGTTCCGGGGCAAATCGTCCTTACCCTTGCAATGACAAGTTCTCCGACCTATAACCACCCCATGACTCAGCAAGACGAAACCATACAGATGGCGGTACAGCAGTATCGTAAGCGTTTGTTTGATTTTATTCGCGTTCGTGTTAAAGAAAGCGCCGATGCTGAGGACATCTTACAAGATGTATTTTTTGAGTTAACTTCTACCTACCGAGTTTTGAAACCGGTAGAACAAATGGCTGCCTGGCTTTTTCGGGTAGCAAGAAACAAAATAACCGATCGTTATCGTAAACACAAACCGGTTTTGTACGACGATTTAAACAAGCGCTACAATGATGAGTATGAAAATTCCTCTTTTATAGAAGAGTTGTTGGGTGCTGGTGAGGATCCGGGATTTTTATCGATCGATAATGAATTAATACGTGAAGCCTTATTAAAAGCCCTCGATGAATTACCTGCCGAACAGCGCGAGGTTTTTGTTCGGCATGAATTGGAACAAGAAAGCTTCAAGGAAATTTCTGATGCTATTGGAGTTCCTGTAAATACTTTGCTCTCCAGAAAACATTATGCAGTGAAGTTCCTAAGAAAAAGACTTACTTCGCTCTATCAAGAAATTTTTGATGATGCAAACGAAAAATAAATTGAAAATGAAAACGAACCGAATCTTAAAAGTAATTCTTGGGTCCATCTTATTATTTGCCCTCGTAGGACTGCTCGTTCAGTTTTTGTGGAATCAATTATTGCCGGAGTTATTTAATTTGCCAATGATCTCTATTTGGCAAGCCTTAGGACTTCTGCTACTTTCTAAAATTTTATTTGGCGGCGGTGGTCATTTCAAAAATAAATGGAAAGGCGCTTGGTCCGATCACATGAAAGAAAAAATTGAAGGTATGAGTACCGAAGAAAAGGAAAGATGCAGACTGCAATGGGAAAAGAGATGTGGGCAGTGGAAGGACGAAAAAGAAGCTTAATTTTGTAGATTAAATTCCATAAAAAAAGGATGCTTCAGTTTGTGGCATCCTTTTTTGTTTTATTGATTATTTTGTTTGTGAGAAAATACAGCTTAACTTTTTTTTGATGTTTGAAGCACAAACAAAGCGGGGTAAAAAATTCCGCAAGAAATTGAAAATTACTAATCAATCTTTTTAAAGAATGTACGGAATCATATTTAGATTGTTCAATTTTATATGCGAAGGGAAATTTTAATTTCTTAAATCAGAATAAAGGAGTGCATTTTAAAGGTTGAATTTTCAAAAAAAGGAAGTTTCTCTATTTATTTTTTGGCAGAACGAAAATTTATTGTTAATTATGTGATGGGATTTAGTCGCCATCAATTCAAATTATTAATTTAAAAATCGATTAAAAGAGAAAGGCGACTTGTACAGCCGCCCTAAATGTTTTCACTACGGAATAATTTCTACTGAAATGTTAAAAAAAGAAAGCCCCACAGAGTATGCGAGGCTTAAGAATAATCTTCGGCTTATAGCCTTATTGTGATAAGATTTCAAAGCAAATGTAGTTCTTAAAAACGTAAATAAAATAGATAATATAAATATTTGTATAAATAATTGAAAATTATAAACTTATGGAAAAAATTTTAGGAGTCGATTTGGGAACCAATTCAATTGGATGGGCTATAAGAGATACTTCAATTGAAGAAAATCAGATTGTTGATAAAGGAGTATTGATCTTTGAAAAAGGTGTAGCTGATGTCAAGGGAATTGAACAGCCAAAAGTAAAAGAAAGAACAGAGGCAAGAGGGAAGCGAAGAAACTATCAAGCAGAAAAGTATCGTAAGTATGCTTTGTTGCAATGCTTAATTGATAATGGAATGTGTCCATTGACAATTGATGAATTGAATGAATGGCGACACTATAAAAAAGGAATTGGTAGAAAGTATCCACAATCTGAAGTATTTCACCGATGGTTACGATTTGATTTTAATGGAGATGGAAAACCAGATTTCGAGCAATTTGGTTTTAGTAAACATGAGAATTGTTATTTGTTTAGATGGCTAGCTTCTAGCGAAAAAGAAGAACATAGAATTTTATTCAAAACCAATCCCCAGTTATTAGGAAGAGTTTTTTATCAGTTAGTACAAAGACGAGGCTTCCGAAAAGGAGACGATGATAATGAAACAAAATTAATTGAAGAAGGTCGACCAAAAAAAGATAGTGCAGGAAAGGTTTTGAAAGGAGAAGTAGAAGTTGTTGGAATAAAAGTAATTGATAAATTGATTAAAGAGAAATACAAAACACTTGGTTCTGCTTTGTATTGGGGACAAAAAAATAATGAACTTGAAAGTACTAATAGTAATAGAATAAGAAACCGTTTTACATACAGAGATTATTTTAAAAATGAAGTAGATTTTATTTTTGATAATTTAGAATATGATAAGCAATCAGCTTTTTGCAAAATAATTAGAAGTGCGATTATTGATCAGCGACCACTAAGAAGCCAAAAGGGATTAGTTGGTTATTGTACTTTAGATAACCCGTTAAAAAGTAAAACAGGAAAATATTATAAACCTGGAAAAAAAAGAATACCATTAAGTCATCCGCTTTATGAAGAATATAGAATGTTGTGCTTTATTAATAATTTGAAGATTGAAGCACCTGAAAATACTGATAGAATGGAGTTTGTCAATAATTACGTTATTCCACTCTTTAATAGAGCAACTGATTTTTATTTATCGGAAAAAAAGGATAAAAACGGAAAGATTACTGATAAAGGATTGAAAAATAAAATTCGAGATTTAGGGGGTAAAGTTTTATCAAATCATGATTCCTCTTTAACAGATGAAGATGAAGGAGTAAGATTTAATGCAAATACATTTCTCTACCGCCTTGAAAAAATATTTGGTGGAGAATGGAAAGAGTTATTGAGATGGGATGAAACATTAAATGGAAGTGAGAAAACAGGAAACTATTTAAGAGCTGAAGATATTTGGCATTTGTTTTATGATGGCTTACTTACAAAAAAGCAACCAGAAGCCTTTAGTGAAAAAATAATTCCAATCCTGGAAAAGCACTATCCTCAAATTACTTTTGACGTATCTGATTTTAAAGCTGTAAATGACTTTGATAAAGGTTATGCTTCATTAAGCGCATCAAGTATTCGCAAAATTTTACCTTATTTAAGACAAGGGTTTATTTATTCGCAAGCAGTTTTTGTAGCCAACTTGGAAAAAGTGTTTGATAGAAAATTGGCCGATTCAACATTAAGTGATTTAATTATAGATTTCATCGAAATAAATAGAAAGCATAAATCTGATAAAGAAGTATATGGAATAGTGAATAACTTGATTTCTGATAGATTGTTTTACAGAGATAGATTGAATTTGGGCGATAAATATGTTTTGGATAATTACGATCATAAGGATATTGACGAGCAGATAAAAAACTCATACAATACAAAGGAGTGGAATAAAAAAAATGAAGAGCAAAAAATGGCATTCAAAAAAGAGCTGGCTTCACTTTATACTTCATTTTTAAGGAAACCGCTGGGAGCAAATAAGGCGGAGTACTTTTGTAAATTTTATCGAATTGAAGAACAGTTAAAAATGCTCTTGCTTGAAAAATATGGAGCTGAGGAAAAGAGAATCAAAAATTATTTATGGCACCCGTCTGAACAAGAAAAGTATGCTCCTGCAAATGTAAAAAAAGATGAAAGCGGTGGTGTGATTTGTAATGCTGACGGAGAAGAAATTTATTTCTTAGGCGACCCAAATCCAATTAGCAGAGGATTTAAAAATCCAATGGCAATGAAAACATTGCAGCATCTTAAAAAATTAGTGAATCATTTATTGCTTACAAGTAAAATTGATTCTCAAACAAAGATTGTTGTTGAAATTGCTCGTGAATTAAATGATGCGAATAGAAGAAAAGCTATTGGAAAATATCAAGGGGAAAGGAGAAGAAAAAGAGACGAGTTTAGAAAGCTTATTGAAGAGTACTTTGGTAATAGCAACTCTGGTAGTAATAGCATTAGCGATACACTAATTGATAGAGTTGAATTGTGGGAGGAGCAAAAAAAGGAATGTTTGTATTGTGCACAGCCAATTGATTGTACTGATGTCATGAATGGTACAGCAGAACTAGAACATACAATTCCTGCTAAACTCTCAAATTGTAGTGAGCTGTATAACCTAACGTTGGCACATTCAACTTGCAACAAATCAAAAGCAAAGCGTTTTCCTTCTCAATTGGAGAATTATGATGATGTGAAAAGGAACGTTGGTTTTATGTATGCAAAAATAAAAGATAAGAAAAATGGATTAGAAATTAGATATGAAGAAACATTTGCTGCAGCTAGGAGAGCCAGCACCAAAGAATCAAAAGATTCAATCATTGTAAATCGCCATTACATTAAAATGCATTTGGATTATTGGAGGAAGAAATATGAAACATTTATGCTTACCGAAGTAACCAGTCAATTTCGAAGGCAACAATTAACTGATACACAAATCATAACAAAATATTCTTTGCCATACCTTAAAACTGTATTTAAAAGAATTGATGTTCAAAAAGGAATTACTACGTCAAAATTTAGAAAGATATTCCAAATTGAATCAAAAGTTGAAGATTCAAAAAACAGAACAACTCATAGTCATCATGCTGTTGATGCCGCGGTTTTAACATTAATTCCTTCTGCAAGCATTAGAGATAATATTTTAAAGGAGTATAATGAAGCAATTGACAATAACACATTGAATAGTTATAAACATCCCATGCCGAAAAATTGGGAAGGTTTTCGTCAATCGATGATTACATCAATGAAATCTGAAATCATAATTAACTATGTTGCAGAAGACCGAATATTAAAGGAAACTTTTAAGTATAAACGAAAAAGAGGGGAGTTGGTGAAAAATGAGGATGGCATTAAAATTATTCAAAGAGGCGATACCATCCGTGGAAAACTTCATGATGAAAGTATTTTTGGCATGGTAAAAATGCCTGAGACGGTATTCATAGAAAATAAGCACAGATTAAAGTTTGAAAATGGTAAGCTTCTCTTTCAAAAAAACGAAAAAAGAGGTGACGATTTATTTGTAGTTAAAAAAATTAAGTTTACTGATATAAAGAGCATTGAGGATTTCGAAAGAATTGTTATTGACCCTAACCTTGGTTTTTATTTGAAAATAGAAATTGAAAATAGGATGAAAGCCCAAAATAAATCTTTTGAAGAAGTCATCAAACAGTCGTTTTTTGCATTTGGTAAATTGAAAGATAAAAATGATCGGTTGATACAGCCTATCCGACATTTAAGATGTAAAATTAAATCTGGAGGAGGTGGTTATGTAAATAGTCCTGCCGAAATTACTTTTGTTGAAAAAGCTTTTCAATCTAATAAGGTTTACAAACAAAAGACGTACGCACTTAATGGAGAAACTCCTATTTGTGCCTTTTATGAATGGGAAATTGACGGAAAGTTAAATAGAGAGTTAATTCCATATTCCATTCTAGAGATAAGCAGACGATATCATTTAGATAAAAACAAGGAATTATTCGAACAAAAAATTTATTTAACAAGCGGAACTGGTACAAATAAAATTGAATATGTAAAAAAATTGGTTGCCATTTTGAAACTTAAACAGCACGTGATTTTTTATAAAGAAAGTTTAGATGAATTAAGGGAGTTGTGGACAAGTGATGCAGTTGCTTTTGCGAAACGCATATACAGAATAGGAAAATTCGAAGAAGGAAAGGTATCAATGTTGTACCATTTGTGTTCTCTAAAACCTGAGAATGTAGCTAAAGAGATGAAGGAGAGAAATTTACCGTCTACAGGAGCTTCTTTCGTTGATTTTGAAAACCCTATTCTAAGTTTAAGATTAAGTCGACAGTCCTTAAACATGGCGATAGAGGGAAATCATTTTGAAATAGAACCGGATGGTGAAATAGTATGGTTATTTTAGCCTGAACTTTTATGGTAACAAACAATAATATTATCGACTTAAATTATGCAAAGGATTATATTAAATTGTCTTTTGCAGAAAAGCAAGAAATACATTTGAAATTCAATCAGGATGAAAAGTTAAAACTTTGTTATGCTCTTAAAGAGCTATATGATATTATGCAACTAAGATTACCTAAGGAAAAAAGTAATAATGTTCGTTTGGTAATTGTTTATGGAGTAAAACAAAATGGGAATGTCATTGATTTTTCAGATTATTTTGATTTGAAAGAGATATTCAATGATTAAGCGCACTCTCTACTTTGGCAACCCCGCATATTTAAGTTTAGAGAATGGTCAATTGTTGATCAAATTGCCGGAAGTAGAAAAGAATAAAGATTTGCCTGAAATCATAAAGCGTTCGGCGAAGACTTCTATTCCTATCGAGGATATTGGAGTAGTGGTTTTGGATCATCAGCAAATCACTATAACTCAAGCTTTGATTGCAGCTTTACTCGAAAATAATGTGGCCTTTATTCCTTGCGATAGTTCCCATCATCCTTTTGGATTATTATTGCCTTTAAGTGTACATACTGTGCAGAGCGAACGATTTAAAGTGCAATTGGAAGTTTCTGTGCCTCTGAAAAAGCAGCTTTGGCAACAAACTGTAAACGCTAAGATTTATAATCAAGCGGCACTGTTGAAACAAAAAGGTGTTGAAGTAGAAAACATGATGACCTGGGCAGCTAATGTACGTTCAGGCGATCCGGATAATTACGAAGCAAGGGCAGCGGCTTATTATTGGAAATCGATTTTTCCAGAGAACATGCAATTTTTTCGTCGCAGAAATGGCGATGCACCCAATGCATTGCTAAATTACGGATATGCCATTTTGCGCGCTATAGTTGCTCGTGGATTAGTAGCGTCCGGATTGCTCCCTACATTCGGTATCCATCATCGAAATAAATACAATGCGTATTGTTTGGCTGATGATATTATGGAGCCGTATCGTCCTTTTGTAGATGAGGTGGTTTGTAGAATTGTTGAAAACGGGGAAGATTTTACAGATCTTACTCTTTCGTTAAAAAAGCAATTATTAGAAATTCCTTCCTTGGATATAAATATTGCAGGAGAGAAGAGTCCACTCATGGTAGGAATCCAAAGAACTACTGCGTCCTTGGTGCGTTGTTATGAAGGAAGCAGCAAAAAATTAATATATCCGGTTTTCAAATAAATGAGATTAAACGAATATCGAATTTTGTGGATACTTGTACTCTTTGATTTACCCACCGAAACCAAAAAGGAGCGACGTGCGGCAGCTAAATTCCGGAAAGATATTTTGGCGGATGGGTTTGCTATGTTTCAGTTTTCCATCTATTTACGACATTGTTCGAGTCGTGAAAATATGGAGGTGCATATTAAAAGAGTAAAAAAATTATTACCGGAATTGGGTCATGTGGGCATATTGTCTATCACCGACAAGCAATTTGGGATGATGGAAATTTTTTATGGGCGGAAGGTGGCTGAAAGGCCCAATACTCCGCAACAATTGGAATTATTTTGACCAGGAAGTGTAATCGATTTTCCGATTTCTACTTCTGGGTTAAATGCAAAAAGCCGGAGTCATGTACTATGTCTCCAGCATTTTATCACTGATTTTTTATTTCTAAAATCAGACTTAACTCATTGAAATAGAGTGAAATATTAGCACCTCTGGTGCTTTCAATATTTCAAAGATACAAGATGAAATCAAATCACAACTATGCTTTGCCATTGACACAAAGTTGGCGCGGTGCTTTCAATATTTCAAAGATACAAGATGAAATCAAATCACAACTCAAAACAGAAAGCACAAAAGCATCAAGACGGTGCTTTCAATATTTCAAAGATACAAGATGAAATCAAATCACAACTCAGGTGAGCTACCAATCTTCACGACCTTAGGTGCTTTCAATATTTCAAAGATACAAGATGAAATCAAATCACAACAGACATCTCCAATGGGTAACGTCATTTATTGGTGCTTTCAATATTTCAAAGATACAAGATGAAATCAAATCACAACTTGACCACGCCGACTACATTGTGAATCAAAGGTGCTTTCAATATTTCAAAGATACAAGATGAAATCAAATCACAACTCGGGTGTGGCAATACAAATATTGCACGTTGGTGCTTTCAATATTTCAAAGATACAAGATGAAATCAAATCACAACACATTAAAGTCAAAGGAAAGAATCGTTTCTGGTGCTTTCAATATTTCAAAGATACAAGATGAAATCAAATCACAACTAAAGAAGCACCCTGCATTTATTAGCCGCGGTGCTTTCAATATTTCAAAGATACAAGATGAAATCAAATCACAACTGGTTAATGCTCCACCTATTTTAAAAGTTGGGTGCTTTCAATATTTCAAAGATACAAGATGAAATCAAATCACAACAACGAACTTATGGTGCGAAGGCTAGAATGTGGTGCTTTCAATATTTCAAAGATACAAGATGAAATCAAATCACAACTTATGGTGGCAATATTTGGGTGCATGTATCGGTGCTTTCAATATTTCAAAGATACAAGATGAAATCAAATCACAACTACGACTACATGAGAAATACGGATTTCATTGGTGCTTTCAATATTTCAAAGATACAAGATGAAATCAAATCACAACCTAGGGGAGGTGTTTATATTTTATGATTATGGTGCTTTCAATATTTCAAAGATACAAGATGAAATCAAATCACAACTGTTAGAGATGAACTAAGAGAATTTAGATTGGTGCTTTCAATATTTCAAAGATACAAGATGAAATCAAATCACAACTGTTTTAGAGGACGTGGAAACAGACGCAGGGTGCTTTCAATATTTCAAAGATACAAGATGAAATCAAATCACAACCAATAAGTCAAGAGTGTTCGAGAAAAACGAGGTGCTTTCAATATTTCAAAGATACAAGATGAAATCAAATCACAACTAATCATGCCTTTCCTATCGAATAGAATGAGGTGCTTTCAATATTTCAAAGATACAAGATGAAATCAAATCACAACAATAAGTGAAGCTATTATTGTTAAAGGATAGGTGCTTTCAATATTTCAAAGATACAAGATGAAATCAAATCACAACCCACGCAAAGAAAAGGTAACCGTAGAGTGTGGTGCTTTCAATATTTCAAAGATACAAGATGAAATCAAATCACAACTAGTAACGGAGGTGATGATCGTGAAGGTAAGGTGCTTTCAATATTTCAAAGATACAAGATGAAATCAAATCACAACTGCTAAATTGACCCTCGATCCATTGGCGGGGGTGCTTTCAATATTTCAAAGATACAAGATGAAATCAAATCACAACTGGACGGGCGCGGGCTATGCAACAGCAGGGGTGCTTTCAATATTTCAAAGATACAAGATGAAATCAAATCACAACACAAGGTATGAGTTTGACCCCACGCCTGCAGGTGCTTTCAATATTTCAAAGATACAAGATGAAATCAAATCACAACCAATGTCGAATTCATCGGTTCCGGTCAAGCGGTGCTTTCAATATTTCAAAGATACAAGATGAAATCAAATCACAACTTGAAACGATCAAAGAATTTAGAAATTACAGGTGCTTTCAATATTTCAAAGATACAAGATGAAATCAAATCACAACTTGTAGCCGTCACAACATTTGCTATTGCCGGGTGCTTTCAATATTTCAAAGATACAAGATGAAATCAAATCACAACATAATATTACTAGATTAGCATCCCGCATTGGTGCTTTCAATATTTCAAAGATACAAGATGAAATCAAATCACAACTAGGTGGTCAACGTGCCACCCTTTTAAAAGGGTGCTTTCAATATTTCAAAGATACAAGATGAAATCAAATCACAACTAGAGTTTATAAATAGTTTTTTGTTTTCGTGGTGCTTTCAATATTTCAAAGATACAAGATGAAATCAAATCACAACAGTTGGAATACAACGTTATTGAGCCTTCTAGGTGCTTTCAATATTTCAAAGATACAAGATGAAATCAAATCACAACCCAGGAGGGCCTTGCGCACCATCGATACCGGTGCTTTCAATATTTCAAAGATACAAGATGAAATCAAATCACAACTTCTTAAACTTGTACACCCTAATCCCAACCGGTGCTTTCAATATTTCAAAGATACAAGATGAAATCAAATCACAACATATTGGGGATCGGCGCACCAACCCTATATGATGCTTTCAATATTTCAAAGATACAAGATGAAAGCAAATCACAACAATTGTCGAACAAGCGTTTGCGGTCAATAGGATGCTTTCAATATTTCAAAGATACAAGATGAAAGCAAATCACAACAGTTTAGATCCACCTGTCATCCATGGTACAGATGCTTTCAATATTTCAAAGATACAAGATGAAAGCAAATCACAACAATATTGGCAAACATCTTTATAAAACTCAGGATGCTTTCAATATTTCAAAGATACAAGATGAAAGCAAATCACAACATCTAGACTGTGATTGTTGCATCGAATGCGATGTTTTCAATATTTTAAAGATACAAGATGAAATACTGTTGCTTGTGTGCTGCTTACTATATACCCTGATAAAATGATTATAATAAGGTTGTAGTATTTTGTTTTTGTTTCTTGGGTTTTGCCTTCTATTGCACCATGTAGATTGGCACGTTCCAAAATAGAACTAACTACTTCTTGCTGTAATTCGCCTGTTTCAATAATGTTTTTCAGGTGCTTGGTTATGGTAGGGCGTTGCACACCAAACAAGACCGCCATTTTTTGTAGCTTAAGCCAAATGGTTTCGTTTTGTAAATAGATTTCCACTTTCACTTTTCCGTTGGGTGTGGTATAAAGTAGTATTTCGTTGAAACCCTCTGCGGCTGCTTTTATTTCTTTGCTTATGCTTTTTTATTTTTGAAAAATGTATCTTTTTCCCAATTTTGAATATTGGATTCAATATAATTATAAATGCGTTGGTATTCCTCATCATTGCGGATGATATGGTCGTGGAAACGGGTTTGCCAAACCGGCCCTGTGGGGTCGCACGGTCGTGCGTCCTTTCGGTATTCGTTTATTCGTTTGGTGGCTGCTGATTTAAATCCTGCCATAAATGATGATATTGATTTTGGTGAACGGTAGGCAACACCTGTATTTGTTGGTGGCGTTGTTGGTAACGGTAGGCCGTGCGTCCCTACAATGCCGTGCGATTTATTATCAATTCGCAATATGGCGTGTATATGGTTTGGCATTATAACAAACGTATCACAAAACAATTCTGCACGCATGTCAAATGAAATATTCCATTCCTGATATACAATTTCGCCAATGGGTGATAAATTCATTTCGTTATTTGCAATTTCACCAAATAGCCATTCACGCCCTGCAGTGCAAATGGTAATAAAATACGCACCATCGTTGGCGTAGTTCCACCACTGTGCCCGTGCCGATTCGCTGCGGTATTTGTTTTGAAATTTAACCATATTATACCAACCTTATTTTATCCCTTAATAAATTTTGTATCATCCCCGATTTTATGTTTCTGTATTTCTCCAATTCGGCTTCTCTGCGAGGATCGGCAGTTACTAAGAAATTAAAAATATAAGGGTCTTTAAAAATTTGTGCTGTAAGGTCTGAGTCGGTGGGTGGTAAGGCAGCATTGAAATTATTGATAGCCGCACCTTGGCGTCTATGCAATTGAGTGTCTATTTGAAGCACTAGTATCTCTTTACCAAATCCATTTTCGATGTTTTCTTTGCATACCACAATCGGGTTTCGGCATCTTTCAATTTATTGAGCAAGGTAATATTGCTACACCACGGAATTAGTGTAACGCTGCGTTGTACAATTTTAAAATCAGTCCGCTCCTCTGCAAATTTTCGCATGTATTTAAGGTTGCGAGGAGAAAAACCGTGCATATCGAGAAAAGTTTGTTTTAAGTCATAAGACAATCGGTCTATTACCTAAGCTCCCCAGCCTTCATTCAATGAATTATGTTCATCTTACAAGCATTTCTCAATTTTTTCAAAATCAGATCTAGTTGGAGTTACATTTAATTTAAGTTCTGGTTTCATTTGTATGTTCATTTTTTGCATTATAGCTAACGATTTATTGATGAACAATTATTGATGTTTTCAATATTTCAAAGATACAAGATGAAATCAAATCACAAATTAATTAATCTTTCGACTCGTCTTTTTTATCTTCTTGAGACCCTTCGGATTTCATTTTCTCCTCATTTCTTCTCTGTTCAATGCGCTCCTTAGTTTGTTCTTTGCGTTGGGATTTCATGGCTTCATACTTTTCCATTTGCTCAGGATTTAGTATGTTTTTTAATTCGGCTTCGAATTTCTCCCCGTTTTTATTTCTCTCTTTTACATCCTTGTTTTTAGTTGTCTCAATTTTCAAGGCGGCTTCACGAACCTGATTGTATTGTTCATCACTTAACATCAATTGTTTTTTAATATGTGCCGCTCGGCGTTCTGCTCTTTGTTCAGGACTGGGAGGAGTTGCTTTCGTTGTAGCAACTTTGCTTGGCGCAACTTTGCTATCTTGAGCAAAGGAGATTTGGGTGAAGAAGATCGTTACAAGAGCGATCATTAAGCAAATTAATTTTTTCATGATATTTTTTTGGATTTTGATTTAAGAGAACACTTGAATAGAATGGTTTAAATGTACAAATTATTTTTTATTTATTTTTTTATCTGCATGTCTTTTATTCTGTCTCAACATTTCTTTTAAGCTGGTTTTTACTATTTCTCCCATGTTTTTACATTTTAAGAAGGCAGGATTGTTATAGTGAGTACTCAATTCTTCTTTGAGTTGGTTCTTTTTTTCCATCGTACTGATGGTATCCTTGCTCATACAATCGAGCAGATCCTTCAACATGCGTTTTCCGGCTTTGATTCTTTTACCAATTAAATTCCTTTCTTCTATCTGATATTGTCTCACCGTTTCAGGAGTCATCTTTTCAATGGCCAGACTTACAAAAGCGTTGTTTTCCTTAAAATATTGTGGCATGTACAAGGTTCTTCGTCCTTCATAGCTCTGTTGGTCGAAATCAATGGCACGAATGCGATAATGGGTTTCCTCAAAATCGGGCGTAACATCTACCACGAAATTATAAGAGCGCATATCACCTAGTAATCTTAAAAAACATCGCTCGTTGAATTTTACAAATTCTTTGGCAATACGTGTTGCGTTAAGTTCTTTGTTTTTTAATTCATTTTTGATAAATAGGTCGCCCGGAATTCCTGCAATATGTTCTTCGATCAATGTATTGCCGCTAACTAAATAACTGATGCGATTGGGTGATAGAATATGTTCCAGTTCTAAACCGTAAATTCTAGAAGCATCGGCCTGCTTCACGTAGAAATAATCGAAATTATCATTGAGTGTATTAACAATACGTATTCGAAAGGGTTTTGAGTTTCCGAAGGTGCAATAGTCAACACGCTCTGCGAATAAATGTTCTATTGCGGATAAATCACCTCCGGTTTTTAACTGAGCGTACATGTGAGTGAGCGCACTGTTGAGTTGTGTCATTTCGGTGGGAGAATAATACACACTCTCCCATAAAGTATCTTTTCCTTTTTTGTCGTAATAAGGGAATGAGGATTGAAAATGTAACAGATCTTTGTATTCAATTTCTGCTTGAAACTTCCTTCCGTAGCCACTCAGGTATTTTCTGAGAGCGGTATTTACAGGGAAATTCGGTTTCTTTTTGGAAATTTGATCGTCTGACATTTTATAGTCTGAATTACGAATGTATTTAAATTTTCTTTTGAATCATGCTTATTCCGTCTCGTAGCGGCAGCATGAATACATGAACTCGTGAATCTTCTGCAATTTTTTTATTGAAATCGCTGAGGGCTTTGGTTTCTTTGTCTTGTTGATCCAGTGGTTCTAAAACATGTCCACTCCATAAAACATTATCGGCAAGAATAATTCCTCCGGGACGTACTTTGTCAATAATCAGTTGAAAATATTGATAGTATTCTAATTTATCAGCATCGATCAACACTAAATCGAATGTAAAATCGAGCATGGGAATTATTTGTAAAGCATCTCCGGTTTTTTGAAGGATGTTTTCTGATTGTCCGGCTTGGTCAATATATTTTTTTGTAAAAATTTCTAATTCATCGTTGATGTCGATGGTGATGAGCTTACCGCCTTTTTGCAATCCTTCACTGAGACAAAGTGCCGAATATCCTGTGTAAGTCCCGATTTCTAAAATGTATTTCGGTTGAACCAATCGACTGATTGTAGATAAAAATCTTCCTTGCAGATGTCCGCTGAGCATGCGCGGATTTAAAACTTTGGCGTAGGTGTCTCTGCTTAAACTTTGCAGCAGTTCTGATTCTTTTTCACTATGTGTTTGACAATATTGAATCAGTTGTTCATTGATGAATTCCATGGAATGATTTGCTTTTTAATTATTCTCCCAAACGACTTAATCCTGCTTTCGCTTTTTGATCCATGCTATTTTGATATTCATGATCTCGTAAGGCCAATGTTTTTTTATAGTAATCTATTGCTTTCGCTTTTTCGCCTTGTTCTTCATAAAGTTGAGCAACATGCAAACTGGCACTAGCAGCAAAATAATATTTTTGATTCAATCCATTTTTATAAGTGCTAATGTATAATAATTCGGCTTTTTCATTTTTCTCCATTTTGTCGAAGATGCGCGCAAGGCGATACGTAAATTCCAGTTGCGCTTTTATTCCGGGGAATTGAGCCACTGATTTTCCTGCTAAGGTGCTCAATGCTTTTTGGTAATAACCACCATCGAATTGTAGGCGAGCTTTTAAAAGTAAAGGATGCGGTTGTTCTTTATTTTTATGGGCATTGATGGCTGCTTTGTCTTCATCGGTAAGGTCTTCACCTTTTTTCGGATTAACACATCTAGCCATTTGCTGTTCGTAGCCTTCCTCGTCACCCTTCAATAAATGAATCCATGCGATGCGTTGACGTGCCGACATAATATAGGTGCTGCCTTTGTAATCGCGCAAATATTTTTTGTACAGTTCTTCGGCACTGAAATCCATATTGTACAATCTAGCATTCGCTTCCATAAAATGTAAATAGTGGAGCGGTTGATTTTTTACTACTTTGCGACTCTCCGATAGCAATTCTATTACACTATCGTTTTCCGCAGCAGCAAAATGAAAGATACTTTTTGAAAAGAGGAGCAGTGGTTTGTGTTCGATGTTTTTTACCGGATAAAATCTTTTTCGGATGATCTCATTGTCTTTGTCTTTTCCTAAATTCAATTCAAGGAAGGTGAGTACCATGAGGGTTTCATCTCTGATGTAGGAATAGCTTTCATTTTTATAAGTAGCAGCCAAAAGTTTTTTTAGTTCGTCTAATCCCTGTTGAACGGTTCCGCTTAAGCCAATAAGATTTACTACCCATTGATAATTTTTAG
>Ga0209702_10000110_pt1 | contig 148739 bp, 112 predicted proteins | sample FRY01_FD_187210 | JGI IMG/M metagenome (GOLD analysis project Ga0209702, IMG submission 187210) | Freshwater microbial communities from Lake Fryxell liftoff mats and glacier meltwater in Antarctica - FRY-01 (SPAdes) (version 2) | ecosystem: Environmental > Aquatic > Freshwater > Ice > Glacier...
GGTGGGCTTGTAAATGGAAGTTAAACCGCAGTCGGTGGGCTTGTAAATGGAAGTTAAACCGCAGTCGGTGGGCTTGTAAATGGAAGTTAAACCGCAGTCGGTGGGCTTTGATTATCTTCTTTATCCTTCTATTTAATTACACAGCGAGGCAGCCCCAAAGCAACAACCCAAATCCCCCAAAGCCCAGCGACTGCGTTCGCTGGGGATGCCGATTTCAATTACACACACACAAGAATCCCCAGCGCCACTGTTATCAATTTGGGGTCCATAGGTTTTGTTATCAATTTGCGTTGGCTAGGGCTGAATTTCTAATTCTTTTATTGATAAACACACGCACAGGCGTATGCCAATTCAAGAAATCAATCCACTAACAAGACTCGTAAATCCATCACATTGGTTCCTGTTGGGCCTGGCTGAAAAAGTGAACCAGCGCTTTTAAAATAATGATAAGCATCATGGCGGGCAAGAAAGTCGAAAGAATTCATCGTTCCAGATTGCTTTAGCGTTTCAGAATCTACAAAAGCCCCAGCAGCATCGGTAGGGCCATCTTCCCCATCAGTTCCCGCTGCAAGAAAAGCGATTCTATCCAAATGATAATCTTTAAGCGCACAAAGGAAAGCTAGCGCCATCTCTTGGTTTCTGCCACCTTTGCCTGGGTTTTCTCCTAAATTTACCGTTGTCTCGCCACCAGATAAAATACATACGGGTGGCTGGGATGGTTGGTTATATTTAAGAAGTGAACGGGCGATCGAGGCGTGAAACAATGCCAACCCAGCAGTATCGCCTTCCATACAAGACCCAAGGTTGATTACCTGATAGCCAAATTGTTTGGCTTGATTCGCAGCAGCATCTAGGGCTAGGGCATTATTCCCGAGAACCTTGTTTCTAATACTTGTGGGCAAATCCTTGGGGGTATCCGAAATTCTCTCTGCTATTCCAGATTGCAAATGCTGAATAATAGAGGCAGGTGTTTTATCTAAGAGGTGATATTTTTCCAAGATGCTAAAAGCATCTTGGAAAGTCGTCGGGTCATTTACAGTGGGGCCAGATCCTATTACATCGAGCCTGTCTTCAATAACATCGGACAATATCAATGTGAAAATTTTGCCCTTTCCTTGGGTAGCTTCAAGGAAGGTCTGAGCAAGTCGGCCTCCTTTAATTTGAGAAAGGTGCTTTCGAACGCAATTTAGTTCATTAATGGAAACAGCAAAGGAGGCAAGAAGCGAAGTGATTTTTTGCTTGTCTTCGAGAGAAACCCCAAGGCTAGGTAATGGCATTAACGCAGAACCACCTCCAGAAATCAAAGCGATAAGTAAATCGCCTTCTTTTGCATCTTGGGCAAGCTGGCGCATCGATTTAGAACCTTCGACCGCTTTTGCGGTAGGTTGATTCATCCCCGCGGGCCTAGCTAGGTTAAGCCTAATTTTTTCTAACTTTGGGTAATTCGCTTCAGGAACATTTAAAATCCCAACTGTTTTAGATAAAAACGGTTTTATTTCTTGTTCAAAGCCAAGAGCCATCGCTGCAGAGGCTTTACCACCCCCCACGACCAAAATTCTAACCGCATCGCTTAAAACAGACTGAAATGAAGCATCCGACCGCACAAATTGGCTCACTAATTCCCTCGGATCAACAGCCTTAACCCCTTTACGCCAAATAACTTCCGCCTTTTTTCTTGTTTGAATTGTTGGATTCATAAAAACTCCAATAGCTGAATTCGCGAGAAAGGCCAATTTTACAGTTATCTGCAATTGTTAATCGAATTTTCAAAACAAACTTAAAAAGAATGAATTATTCACATTTATTTTGGAACCTTATCAGGAATAAGCCGACTAACTTAATGTGATAGGTTAAATTTGAGAATAATTGTAAAAGCTCCTGATTATTTATTGACAATACCTCAATAAGATCAGAAACTTAGGATAGCAAAAGGCTTAGAGTTTAAAACTCATATTTTAGGAGATAGTTATGGATCGTCGTCATTTTATGCAACATGTTGCAGGTGCATCCGCAGTGATGCTTCCAAGCACTAGTTTCATTCAAAATCTGCGCGCTGCAGAAACCAATCTTAAAAAAGCCAATAAAAGCTTGATTATATTCTGGATGGGCGGCGGCCCTAGCCATATGGATCTTTGGGACCTCAAGCCAGGTGCTCAAACCGGTGGCGAATTTAAAAATATCAAAACTACCGCTTCTGGCATAGAAATCAGCGAAGTACTTCCTACTATCGCTTCCCAGTTCAAACACTTGGTTGCAGTTCGCTCCCTTGTTACCAACGAAGGTAGCCACGAACGCGGTACCGTTCTGATGAACACCGGCCGTATGGTTAGCCCTGTTGTTCAGTACCCTGCATTGGGTGCCCAGGCATCATCGCTTCTAACACCAAAAGATCTTCCTTTGCCAGGATTTATCGGTGTAGGCGGGACAGCTCAACGAATTGGACCCGGTTTCTTGGGTATGATGAATGCACCTTTTACTGTCCAAAATGCCGGTCAGCCTCCAGAAAATATCAAGGCCCCAGCTTCCCTTGGCAGTGAAACCGAAACCATGGAAAGGCTTCGCAGACGCCAACGGTTGTTCTATTCTGTCGAAGATACTTTTGCCGAAGGCAGTTTCCCACACATGAAGAAAGCTGAAGATCGTGAAGCTGCGGGCAGTGCTGCTCAAGCTCACACTTCAATTTACAAAAAGGCTTTCGATCTTACTGTTTCTCCTTTGCGAACCGTGTTCGAAGTTTCAACCGAACCCGCAAGCGTAATCGAAGCATACGGCGGTCGTACCAACCAATTTGGTATGGGTTGCCTTCTTGCCAGGAAACTGGTTGAAAAGGGCGTCACCTGCGTCGAAATCGATTTGGGTGGCTGGGATAACCATGCCGGTATCTTTAATACTATCCGAACCGGAAACGGTCCCCGCCTTGATAAAGGCATGGGTAACTTGGTTAAAGAACTTGTTGAACGCGGCAAGTGGAATGATACCGTGGTTATGTGGATGGGTGACTTTGGCCGTACCCCTAAGATCAACCAAAATGGTGGTCGTGATCACTGGGCACGATGCTGGTCCGTTGTTATCGGTGGTGGCGCCATCAAAGGCGGCCAGGCTTATGGCTCAACCAGTGCAGATGGTATGGACATCAAAGACAAGCCTTGCACCATTGGTGATCTCTTCGCAACCGTTTACAAGGGCCTTGGACTTGATCCAACTTCCCAAGTTCGCGATAACCTTGGCCGACCTATGGCCATTGCAGATGGCAAGCCCCTCGAAGGCATTGTTTAATCGCAAACCTTTTACAATCAAAAAGAAGAGTCCAGTTTTACTGGGCTCTTCTTTTATTTGATATACCCAATTATTCCCTTCTATTTACCTTGCCTTTGTGTAAAATATCCCTTGTCTGATATGATTTCAGAATGTAAACGACTATGGCCAAGGATTGCTATTACAATGTCGTCACTAAAGAACAAACTCGTCCAATCCATTGCAAGCTTATGCTTCAAGCTTAAAGGCATCTACCAGTTAGACCGAGAAAAAGCCCTCTGCTTTTGGAAGTCTGAATTTCAAGGCTCTCTTTTAAAACTGGTTAGAAACAACAGATCAAATGCTTTCGGGAAACTTAATGATTTCCGAAGACTTAAAAACCCTACGGATTTTCAAAGGCTTGTCCCCATAGGCAACCAGGAACCCTCTGAAAGTACCATCAACAAACCAACCGTTGAAAATTGCCCAGCGCGTACACGGGGAATTACAAGAGTATTTGAATTGGTCGCAGGTTGGCATTCATGGCCCATCTTTAGCTCTGATTGGCTGATCGCTTCAAACCTTTACAACCATTCGATCTCTTGGGCGCATTTACCTGCTTGGCTGAAACTTTTATCTGCATCGCCTTCAGAATACTTTACCCCTGCCTGGAGTGGGATTTTTGCTTCATCAGACTGCCTTATTTCTGGGTCGCTGGATTCTTTACTAAAACAGAGGGCTGAATCTTTTCCGAAAAAGCCTGCGTTTATTCTAGGAGAATTTGCTAATACGGAAATTTCAGCCATTAAAATCGCAACTTCAAAAATACCTGATCTCTTCACTTTTATACCCATTTGGCGAGAAAATTTAGGGATAATTGCGATCTTTGATCCCAAAAACAATAACATGCGATTTCTAGCAAATGGTGGGTTCTACCCCGAACTGTTAATAATCAAAAAAAACAAGAATCAAATAAGAGTATCGCTTTCAGAAGTTGAAAAGGGAATGGAGGGAGAAATAATTTTAAGCGCCTCTGGCAAAGTTTGGGCCCAACCAACAGGGGTCTTTGTAAAAATTGAAGATGCAGATACTCTGCACTTTAGCTTTCTAGATTGGCAAGGAAAGATGCCGAAGATATTTGCTGAAACCACCTATACCGAAACCAACCATAAAAGCCCTAGGCAGGTTGTTCAACCCCATCTACAAAAAGCCTAGATTTAGGCAGCGCTTGCAAAAACCGCTTCCCATAACCCTTGGTAAGAATCCTAGGATCCAAGATAACGATAATGCCACGATCTGTGGAAGAACGAATCAGCCTGCCAACACCTTGCTTTAACTTAAGAACCGCTTGCGGAATATGCAGGTCGTAAAAGCCATTACCGCCTTTTTGTTGAACAGCTTCGTGACGCGCCTGGGCTAAAGGAAGATCAGGAACAGTAAAAGGCAAACGGGTGATAATAACATTGGAGAGAGCCTCGCCCTGCACATCAACTCCCTGCCAAAAACTATCCACGCCAAGAAGAACGCCATTTTTAGATGCCCGGAACTCATCCAACATACGATTTCTAGTCATCCCCTGCCCTTGAACAAACAAGGGAAAACCGCGCTGCTGGCACCAAGATTCAAGCACCTTGCCAGTGCGCTGCAAGAACTGATAACTGGTAAAAAGTACAAAGGCACTGCCTTGCGATTTTTCAAGAAACTTGCAAATCATAGAAAGAGATGCTTCTTCAAACTCCCGAGGTTGGGCTGCAGGATCGGGGATATTTTTAAAAAGATATAATTCGGATTGATTGTAATAATCAAATGGGCTTTCTAGTGCAAGCCCCTCAGCTTTTTCGATTCCAAGCCTTTCTCGAATTGCTTTGAATCCTTCTTTGCCACCGGTGGATAATGTTGCACTGGTAAGGATAATAGGAATATCTTTTGAAAAAAGCTGCTCTTTAAGAATTGGAGCAACATCGACCGGGGCCCTGCACAGATTCAACCGAAGGGCACGCTTCCCTGCTAATTCAAGCCAGAAAACATTCCCTTTATGTTGCTGCTCGAGCCATTCCCGAACTCTTACCCCCAGATCAACAGCTTTGTCTGCCATCGATTGAAATTCAATTTTTTCTTCATCGGGCAAATCGGCAGATTCATCTTCAAGCTTCTTAGACAAATCGGAAAGCGCACTGGTTATATTGTTTTCAACAATGTTTTTTTCTAGAACCCTAAAATGCCCCGCATCGCGTACAACTCCGGCAGATCGATTCGAGCCGGCACCGGTGTGCGAATTCATCCAGTTTTGAATATTCAAGAAAAACAAATCCACCTCTGCGCGTGCCGAATGAAGTTGCTGTTTAGCTTCAAAGAAGCCATCGCCTGCAAGTAAGCCCCGTTCTTTTTTTCCAGAACTAGCCAGCCTTTCAAAAAGATAATGAAAAGCACCCTGACTAAGACGATCGCCCAATTGATCAATTGCGACCTCTTCCACCATGTGGCCTTCATCAAAAACAACTGCGCGATAATCAGGCAAAAGGCTGGAACCTTTACCCCGTACCGAAAGATCCGCAAAGAAAAGGGCATGATTTACCACAAGAATATCTGCGTTAGCAATAGTCCGCCTAGCCTGATAATAGTAACAGCGATGGTAATCCTTACAACTTCTACCCATGCAGTTGCTACTATCGCTTTGCACAAGATCCCAAACCATTCCATCCGGCTCAAAATCCATATCAGATCTGCTGCCATCCTTGGTATCAAGCGACCACCGGCTGACTTTATAAAGTTGGTCGTGGAATTCATCCGATTGAATAAGGGTAGGAGCTTTAATTTGAGCGACACGCAATCTACGCAAGCTGATATAGTTGCCCCGCCCCTTGACGAGAACAACCTTTAACGGATAAGGGATTAATTTTTGCAGGGTCGGAATATCTTTTAAAAGCAATTGCTCTTGAAGGCTAATCGTATGGGTAGAAATAACAATAGGAGTTCGTTTTTTATTAAGTGCGGAAAGAAAAACGGGGATTAAGTATCCGAAACTTTTACCAACCCCGGTTCCAGCTTCTGCAAGTAAAGTTTTGCCACTAGCCAAAGCATCATCCACAGCTTTGGCCATCTGAGACTGCTGGACTCTTGGTTCAAAACCAGAAAAGTTTTGGGCAAGAACACCTTCTTTAGAAAAGTAATTATCCAACGATGCATAATCAGAATCAGCAAAAAGTTCAGTTTTTAAAAAAATATCAAACCCCGAAAATATTCAAGTTAGTGGGTAATCCATAATGGCCATACCTGAATCTGCAAGCTTCTTCAATTTTAGCCAGGCAGTGGTAACCCTGCATTCTTCCTCTGCAACATAGGCACGATCCAAAAAGTTCTTGGCGAAAGGTCCAAGAACTTTTACCGCATCTAAAGGATCAAAACCCAAATCTACAATGTACTGTGCCCGCTCAGGATTGCATCGGATATGGCAATCCGGTTCAAGATGCAAAACTTTTGGTTTAATCTCATGAAGCAGATAGCGTAGGTAAAGATCGGAATCAGTTATTTCACTAACTGCGTTGTTACACACTTTGCAAAGATAACCTTTATCACATTTCGCCATCGTCTATTTCACTTTTAAACTGTAAGGAAGCATAAGCCATAAGGGTTCATTGCGCATACGCAAAAAAGTATCAATCCCTTTTAATTCGTTAAAAAGAGAAGAAACACCAGAGATATCCAAACCAGACTTGAAGGATAATTGCGTTTTAGGCTCGAGTATAGAATCGAAAAAACTTTTACCTTTAGGAAGTAGAAGAAGTTCAGGATCGGTATTCCCATCAAGCCCGCCAAGCTTAGCGGCCATCTTGACAGCATCTTGCATGGTTCCTAATTCATCGATCAAACCATTTTCTTTTGCTTGTCTGCCAGTCCAAACGCGCCCACCTGCAAGGCTTTCCAAGGTTTTGCGATCAAGTTTATTGCCCGCCTTTTCACGCCCAATTAAAGCCTTGGTGATGAACTGATCATAGCAATCATCGATGAGCCGAGTCATGGCTTCCCGCTCAGATTTGGAAAAGGAATTCGTAGAAGAGAAAAGATTAGCATTCGCCCCACGGGTAATAACCTCCGAGGTGATTCCAAGCTTCGCATAGGTACCACCCATATTTATTTTCCCGCCAAATACGCCAATCGAACCAGTGATCGTGCCTGGCTCTGCATAAATCTTCGATGCCGCCATGCATATGTAGTAACCACCACTAGCAGCAACATCAGACATCGAAGCAATAATTGGTTTTTTGCAACGCATTAATTCTGCCCAAATAAGATCACTGGCAAGAGCGGAGCCACCGGGGCTATCCACACGCAAAACAATGGCTTTAACACTTTTATCGTTTTCAGCCTGTTTAATAGCCTGAATCATGGAAGTAGACCCACAAGATTCCGATCCAAGCAGACTCTGTTCACTTTTTCCCGTGTTAATGGTGCCAGAGGCATAGATGACAGCAATTTTAGGTTTTGAATTACTAGAAATTTTAGGTGTCGCAAAAAGCTTTAGTAGTGCGAAGGGGTTTGATAAATCAATGTCATCAACTTTGTCTTTTCCATAATTTTTAAGCAAAGTAACTTCATCGACTTTTAGCTCTTTTTTAAACGCTTCTGTTACTGCAGGAAAGTAACCCACAAGATCTACAAGCCCCAATTCACGGGCTTTTTTAGCAGTGTAAGGCCCATTATCAATCATCTTGCGAATATCTTCTAGCACCCATTTTTTGGCGCCCCTTTCCTGCTGAATCCTTGCTACGATAGATTTTTCATAAAAATCATCAAGCATGGATTCCATTTGCTTGCGACTGCTATCGCTCATGGTGGTGCGGGTGTAGGGTTCAATCGCAGATTTGAAATCTCCAACTTTCAAAAAATCAGCCTGAGCGCCGATTTTTTCGAGCATCTCTTTATAAAAGGTTACTTCTGCCCGCAAACCCGTAAGCATCAGCCAACCAGATTCAGGCAGGATCACTTTATTGCTAGATAATGCGATTAGATAATCCTTCATCTCACCTGATTCCAAATAACTATAAATCTTTTTTCCAGACTTTTTGAAATTGTTAAGTGCTTCCGTCAATTCATCAAGTTTCCCCCAACCGACCGCAACACCATCAATTTCCAGAATCAATCCCTTAACATTAGGATCTGTTGAAGCCTTTTTTATCCGATCCAATTTACTTTTTAATGTTTCTTGCATGTTGGAAAACAAAGGATCTGCAGGCGCAACGCCTTCTTCCAAAGCCCCACTGATTCGAATATGGGCAATTGCAGATGGCTTGAGCTTTTCTTCAGCTTTTTTTTCTTGTGCAAGTATAAAGTTTTCACAACAAATAAAACTTGAAACCGTAAGCAATAGTATTAAAAACGACTTCATAACATTCCTCGCTATTTAATAAATGTTCCATCAATGAATGCATCATAGATGAATTTCTAATTAATTCAAACTATTTACCTTAAAGTCAATCCCCTATTTAAATGCAAAGCAATTTGGTCATTTTACTTAACAAATCATCTGAGATTCATTTAAAATGTTGGCAAAGGTGTTGTTTTTCAAGGATACTATTTGATTGATTAGAAGTTTTAACCGGTGGACAAAGTGATCATGCAGCAACCAAAACATTTAATGCAACTGTTTTCGTTTTTATTTATTTGCTTGATCAGTTTTTATTCCTTGATTGTTGCAAGCGGAATCGGCTACGGGATCCAAGAAATGGGTACCCAACCAGTATCAGCCCCATCTTCGGGTGAAGAACCTCCTTTTGAAGGCCAATCTTCACCGAAATCTATTCCTGCAAAAAGTTCCATGGGTACTTTTTCTCCTTCGGATCCGCCCGCCCCATTTGTAACCATTCGTGTTCGAGTTTCCGCCCAAGCCAGTCCTAACGATGAATTAGAATACCGTATTCTCGTTGAGAATCATTCTCCAGCTGAAGCCCATCAAGTCCGAATTAGAAACAATATTCCCACTAATGCCAAATTTGTAAAAGCCTCGCCCCCACCCGATAGCGTCGAAGGCGAACTCATCTGGAAAATCGGTTCCCTTCCGGGTAATTCGAGCAAAGAAATCAAATTGATTGTCATGGTTACCGGAACGGGCGAAGTTGATTGCATTTCCCGAGTGCAATATGAACATGGCCAAGTTGTCAAAACACAACTGGCTTCACCCCTACTCATTAAAATGACAGGCCCCATTCAAGCCATGCTGTATGACACACTGAGTTACCAAATTGATGTATTCAATACCGGAAGTTCAGAACTCACGGGGGTTCAACTAACCAACTTGATTCCAGAGGGTCTTGAGTTTTTAACCAGCAAGCCTTCGACCACGGGTGAAAATCCTTTAGTTTGGAATATAGGCAACCTTCCAGGGGGACAATCCAAACGATTAGAATTCCAAGTTGCAGCAAAGAAAACAGGGGAATTCATTAACAAAGCAACCGTTACAACAACTTCCGGATTAAAAAAAGAATCCTCTTCTAAAGTCGAGGTCGGAGAAGTAAAACTTGCTTTAAACATGGGTGGCCCCGACCACCGTAACATCAATCGCCCAGCAAGCTACCAAATCACAATCACGAATTCGGGAAATCAAATAGTTCGGGGAATCAAAGTCTCAACTAAGCTAGATGCTTCCACGCAATTTCTCGCAGCGAGTGGTGGTGGCAAAAACGAAAGCGGGGAAGTTAAATGGATGATTCCTCAACTTGCGCCCAAACAAAGGCAAACCGTGCAAATGGTAATCAGGCCTACCGTTGCAGGTACTTTAAAAAATCGCACGGAAGTAACCGCAGATAAGATTACAACAGGTTGGCAAGTAGAAAAAATCACCCTTTTTGAAAACAACAACGGCTTGATTGCTGAAATCGACAAGAGCATCGATCCCATGGAAATTGGCGAACAAACCGCCCTAACATTACGATTGATTAACAACAGCCCAATCCCTATTAAAAATTTAATTCTCAGCGCAGTTGCGCCTGATACTACCGTGGTAACTGAAGGGCGGGGACCAACAAACTTTAGCAGGCAACCAGATAAAGTGGGCTTCCTGCCTTTACTCAACTTAGAACCAGGTAAAGAAGTAACTTACTCATTATTTTTGCAGGCAAAAAAATCGGGCATTGCGACTTTTAGACTCGAATATTCCGCAGATGGAGGTATTTCGGGAAAAGCCGAAGATACCATTTCGATCCTTCCTTCAAGCAAGGGCCCTGCAAGCAACGAACCCCCTGCTCTGCCTTGATTTTATCTCATTGCAGAATAGCCAAACCCTTTAACCATGGCAGCACGCCAGTGCTTGGGTTGAACTTTTCTGTAGCGCTGAGCAGCTTCAGTATTTAACGAATCATTCGTTACAACAGTCGAAACAACTTCGTCTGCTTTTGTTTTTTTGTTTCCGCTTACAAACATCAACCCACCCAAAAGCAAAAAGCTGGTAATAATTCCGACAACCCATTTTCTCATTGCAACACTTCCTTGTGCATTCTTCCTTAAAGCCCAAGATTAAATCTCGGTATCAATTAAGTTGATAGGTACTACTGCAATAACTGTGCCTATATTTTTGATTTTTAAAAACAGAAGTGCTGAATCACCCTAAACCGTTACTAAATCGCAAATAAAAACTTTTCTACTCGATTAAAAGAAATGCTCCAAGCTGCAATCTTTGAAAATATTACCGGCGATTATTACTAATACGACTGAAACTTGAACAAATTTCAAAATGATTTTAATGGGTCACGCTCTGCCTCCGAGGCAAGAACTTCCAGCGAAGAAAATCGACTTTTAATCATTGTTGCCAGCGCTTCTACGCCAAATCGTTCTGATTTATAATGCCCCAGCAAAAGGATAGACTTATTTTGACCTTTAACGCTCAACAAATCATGAAACCTCGCTTCCCCAGTAATAAAGCATTCCGCACCTTGCATAAAAGCCTGTGCCATCAGGGATGCCCCACTACCACATACCACCGCAATCTTCGAAACTAATCGATCTTGATTCCCTGCAAAAGAAACCCGCTCGATATCCAATGCTTGGGCAAATTTTCCGGCAAGTTCCGCAATCGAGGTAGGCCTGGATAGCAGCCCCAATCTACCTGAGCCTGAATCTGTTGGCTTAGGTTTAAGCATCACAAGATCGAAAGCTGGTTCTTCATAAGGGTGAGAATTTTTAAGGGCAGAAACAATTGGTTCAATCCGTGAAACTGGGCAAACAACCTCAAGGCGTTGCTCCACGACTTTTTCACGCTGCCCATTTTTTCCTACAACCGGGTTGGCTTGTTCGTTGCCAAAAAAGGTACCAGTCCCTTCCAAAGTAAAACTACATTCCTTGTAATTACCAATCATCCCTGCGCCTGCTTGAAACAAAGATTCACTTACTTTCCCAAGGCTATAGCCGGGTACAAAGGTAACCAGCTTTACTTCTTCATTACCTTGCAATCGACTAATAGGGCCAAGATTTTGCGCGCAAATTATTTCCAACAAAGATTCATTGATACCCCCGGGCGCATCATCCCACCGGGTATGCAGCGAATAAACACCTATGCCTTTTGTTGCAAGTTGCCAAAGAATCGCACCTTCCGAATTACCCGAATTCATGGTTTTTATCGGTTTAAAAGGCAATGGATGATGGGTGACAACCATCTGAACTTTTTGATTGACCGCTTCATCCGCAACTTCTTTTGTAAGAGTCAAACAAACCAACACTTTGTTAACACCAGCAGTAAAATCGCCCATTAAAAGGCCTGTATTATCCCAATCCGCAGCTAGCGAGCGCGGTGCGATTTGATCAAGCCAAGTTACCATCTCAGAAACTTTTGTCATAAAATCTACAACCCTCAATTTCCAGAAACTTGTAAAAGATAAGCGATTAAGTTTGCCATATCTTCTTGCTTTACCTGCATATCCAAGCCTTCAGGCATCAACGATTTGGTGGTCGCCTGAATCGATTCAATTTGATTTCTCAGGATGGTATCCTCGGCATTTTCCCCGCGCTTGAGGTTCACTGAAGTTCCAGACTCTGATGCTAACAAGCCGCTAAATATTCGACCCTGCTTTGTTTCGATGGTGTAATTAACATATCTGGGATCAACTTCCCTGCTAGGGTCGAGGATTGCAATTAGCAGATATTCAGCATTTTTTCCACGAATCGCTGCAAGAATATCTGGCCCAACCTGATAGCCCATATCATCAAACTTATGGCAGGTTGCGCAATTTTTCCTGAACACTTCTTTTCCCTTCCGATGGTCTCCCTTCATCTCCAACACCTTGATATACGATTCCACAACCTGCTTTCGATTGGATGCACTGGTTTTTGCAAGTATGGCCATTACTTTTTGTTGCAAGGAAACTTGGTTTAATTTTTTAAGCTGCTCGATTCTGGACGCTTCAAGATGCGAAGGCTGAATAATACCTTTATCCATACCATCCACAACAGCTTCGATGCGGTCTTTTCTTGAAAAAAGGGTTTCGACAGCTTCACGCCTTAAGGATGGGCTGAACGAAGGCCAGGCATCGAGAATAATCTTGCTTACTTCTGGTTTTTTAAATGCGGACAACACCTGAAGAGTGGCAGTTTGAATTGCAGGTGGCGTTTGCGGCTGAAGTAATTCGGGGGCAAGTTGCGAAATAACAGGGAATGGCCCCATTGCCAGTAATCGCAATGCAGATAATCTTTTAGGAATCGTGGCGTTAGAAAGTCGAGCAGTTTTTGCTGCGTTATCAAACAAAGGCATCAGATTATTTAGAGAGCTTTTCAACTGGGCGTCGGGGTTTTCCCAAAGATCTTCAGCCGAATTCCCAATTGCAACCTGACTTTGGGCAATTCCTTCAAGAATAGCTTCGCGCAAAGCAGGTTTAAAATTTGGCCTTTGCACAAGGTTTAACAATTTTGCCATCTCGGCATTTTCCAAGCGGGTTGCAGATACTGCAGAAAGCCTAGAAAGAAAAGCCTCCCGACCGGTGTTGCTTCCTGCACCAATGGTTTCATCTTCAAGAAGATCCAAAAGAAGCTTACCTCCAACCTGAGCAGATGAGCTAAGAATGGCTGTTTGCATCCATTGATCTTCACCATCACTTTTAACGAGCTTAATCAAAGTACCTTTGCATTTATCAGCCCCGACATTGCCCATAGCAAAAGCAACCTGACAACGCACCCGGGCATCTTGATCATCCACAAGATCTGAAACTAACTTAAACATTGCATCCGATTGATTAATAAATTTATTTGTAAGCCTGATAGCATGCAACCTGACCCCGGGAGAGGGATCTGCAAGCGCATTAATCACATGTTTCTCTTGCAGTAGTTTTAAACCATCAAGGGTGCAAAGGGCATGCATTCTGGCTTGTGGTGAATTACCCTTCTGGGAGAGGTCGGCCAACAAATCTTGGGCACCGACTTGATTGCGCTCGACAAGTAATTTTTGGGCCATCATTCGTCTGGTTTGATTTCCTGACTCTAACTCTGCAACCAATCCATTAAGATTTGAAGCTTCTGGAAAAGGCGTTGGGTTTTTAATCCCATCTGGAGTGATTCGCCAAATACGACCTTTTCCCTGTGTTTTTAAAGGCAAAACAGCTTTCATATCTTCGGGAAGTGATAAAGGCGTTTCTATTACTTCACGATAAAAATCAAGCACCAATATCGAACCATCCAAACAAAGATGCAAGTGCACAGGCCTGAACCAATTATCAGTTGAAGCAAGAAATTCACTTTTAGGATCACCCCGCCTCGAGATAAAAGTTACACCTTTAGGTTCTAAAACATCTCGCATGATTGCATTATTCGCAGGTTCGCAAATAATAATGCTATCCCGGAAGGGCGCCTGAACCGAATCCGAATCCAACAGTAGTGGGCTGCATGATGAAGTTGAATACCCCCCAGGAACCAGTTCTGTAGGGGGCAACCTTTTTGCTAATTCGCTTGATTTTCTTCTGCTGGTGCGTTCCACCCGCCACGCTTCAAACGGGCTTATCCGAAACACCTTGCATGCTGCGCCATGTTCCGCAATATCCAATGCCATGCTGCCCACGGCCAAATAAGGGTTTCTTCGAATCTGATCATCAGGCAAAACCATATGCCGCAAATGTTGACTATTGGTGGAAGAAAAAAAGGCACCGAAAGAATCCATGGTCAAACCATATTGCCCACCACCGGTAACGGGATCAATGCTGTCGGGGATATCGGGTCTGAAACGAATCCCCCTGCCCCGCAATTCAACCGGAACCATCTTGGGGTTTTCCTTGCTGGTAATTGTTCCGCCATTACCTCCTGCAACGGCATGAATTTGATTATCAAGACCCCACTTAAAACTGTTCAACATTTGTTGAATATTGTTAGTATGAAACCCAGTGAAAAGAACTTTGGATGAATCCGCTTTACCATCGTTGTTTGTATCTTCAAGGTAAATAAGGTCAGGAGCATTAGCAACGATCAGGCCTTTTTTCCACGGGAATAAACCGCTCGGGAAGCGCAACCCTTCTGCAAAAAGGGTGCTTGTTTCGTAAAACCCATCTTTATCTTTATCTTCCAACAACTTAATTCGCCCAGAAGAAATATCCCCCGTGCCAACGCCTCCATTTGGATAGCCAATCATTTCTGCAACAAACAACCGCCCCTGTTCATCCTCTGCGAGAGCAACGGGGTCAATAATGATTGGCTCTGAAGCTGCGAGTTCGATTTTAAAGCCGGGTGCGAGTTTAAAGCTTTTCTTTTCTTCCGCAGGGGTCAGGGCGCCCGGATTACTTAAATCCAGAGGCTTGGCATTTTGGCCCATCAGTCCGATTGTTCCAAAAACTAGAATCCCAAATGATAAAATAATTGGAGTTAATTTCATGATTGATCCTGTTTCTAGTAGACTGCTTTAATCAAGTTTATCCAAAAGGTTCTTAATCATGGCTGGAAGTTTTAATTTACCTCGCAAGTGCGACAATGCAACCTTAATATTAATAGGGGCAAGTGTTAGGGCCTTGGCATTTTCGTGTATAAGAGCAGGATATAAGCCTTGGTGCATTGATCTTTTTGCAGATGAAGACCTTGCAAAAAACTGCCCCACCACCCTTATTACGAAATCATTTCCCAATCAAATCGCAGACTTGATCAAATCCGCCCCGATGGCACCGATACTTTTTACAGGCGGCCTAGAGAACCACCCTTCACTATTGCATTTACTTTCCGCCCAGCGCACAGTTCTAGGTATCATGGGAAATACCCTTAGTAACCTCAGAAATACATCCACATTATTTAGTCTGTTAAAGTCCAAGCAAATTAATACCCCTAAAATTATAACAAATGACTGGGATTTGAAAAGCAAAACCTCATACCTTCGCAAACCTAAAAACCGCTCTGGGGGGCTTGGTATAACCCACTTTGATCCGAGCCAACAGGCAATGATTAGTGCTGCTGATTTTTATTATCAAGAATTCATAATAGGCGAAAACCGCAGTGCCATCTTTTGCTTCAATCAAACAGGTTTTGAACTTTTAGGGGTAACTATTCAATCATCGGGCGCACATTCTTTGCATGCGGATAACTTTTTATACTCAGGCAACATGGGGCCGGTAAATCCCCGCGACTCCGAATTAAACGATCTTCAAACCATTGGCGAAATAATATCCAGCAATTATCACCCCCTTGGTTTACTTAGTTTGGACTATATTTTAAATGATTCCAAAGTTTTTCCTCTGGAGATAAATCCCCGCTATACAGCTTCCATGGAAGTCTTGGAATTAGCACTTGGGCAAAACTTTATTACTAAACACATGCAAGCTTTTGGCATGAATATTATTTGTGAAAACCCTGCACCCTGCAAACCCTCGGTCATTGGCAAAGCGATTTACTATGCGCCCCATGATGTTTCTATTCCAGAGCAAGCCCCCTGGATCACAATCGAGCAAAATCCTTGCTTATTTTCACCTTTTGCAGATATCCCAAAAACCAACTCTGCTATTTATAAAGGGTCACCCGTTGTCACTATTTTCGCTAAAGCCGACTCTCTAACCGAAGTGGATGTCCAATTAAAAAAGCTAACTTTTCAATTAGACTCACTATTCCATGTTGGCAGTTTGCAAAACAACTTGGTTTAATTATCTAATTAAAAGTATAAGTTTTGAAAACATTAAATCGAGGATTGTATGACAGTCAATTTAAATCTTAATGCTAGCGCTCTTCGCATTGTAAATCGTGCTCAAAGCAAATTATGCGAACTGGGTTTGGAAGTAAACAAAACAGAAGCAAATGGCACTTTTCTCGATTTTGGCATAAAAAGCAAGGGAGGAATCGAAGCAGGCTTAGAACTAGCACGGGCTTGCATGTCTGGTTTAGCTAAAATATCATTGGCCTCAAGTCATCTAGATTTATGGAAAGGGCCGGCCATTGCCGTCGCAACCGATCACCCCGTTCTTTCATGCCTAGCCTCGCAATACGCAGGCTGGCAGATTGCCTTGGGAAAGTTTTTTGCGATGGGATCAGGCCCCATGCGCGCCCACTATGGCAGCGAAGACTTATTCAACCATATTCCGGGCAAGGAAAAATCCACCCATGTTGTTGGCATCCTTGAAACTAGCAAAGTGCCAGACTCCGCAGTCTTTGATTATTTATCCTCTAAGCTGAATTTGCCTCATGAAAACATCACTCTTTTGGGTGCGCCAACCGGTAGTATTGCAGGATCCATCCAGATCGTTGCACGAAGTGTGGAAACAGCAATGCACAAACTTCACGAGTTAAAATTCCCTTTGGATTCCATCAAGCAAGGCGCAGGTTGGGCCCCCCTAGCACCACCATCCCCCGATTTCACCGAGGCCATTGGCCGCACCAATGATGCAATCCTATACGGTGCAGCAGTGCACCTTTGGGTCGATACAGAAGACGATATCATTGCTACTTTTGGCCCCAAAGTTCCCTCAAATTCCTCTTCGGATCATGGGCAACCGTTCGCAGAAATCTTTCGAAAAGTGAAAGGCGATTTCTATAAAATTGATCCCCTCCTCTTTTCTCCTGCAACTGTCCACTTTTACAATTTAAAAACGGGAAGATGTTTCCAGTTTGGTAAGTTTGAAACTAACTTACTTAACAACTCTTGGAAATAAATCCCCCTTTCATTCACGGACATATTTATGCTTTTTAACATCATGGGTGGCAAAGAAGGTTGGCATGTAAAAGACTTGCAACGCGCAGCACAATCTCTGGGATTCAATGCCCAAGTCTCCGACTTCCGCATGATATCCCATTCTTTAGCACAGCATTCAAAACATGATTTTAACGAAGCAGATTGCACCATCATCCGAACCATGCCACCCGGTTCTTTGGAGCAGGTTGTTTTTAGAATGGATGTGCTGCATGCATTACAGCGCCAAGGAAAGAAAGTCTTAAACTCTCCCAGGGCGCTGGAATCTGCAGTGGATAAATTTCTTGCAAGCGAACTTCTGCAATCACATGGGCTAGATATCCCACATACTTTTTGTTGCCAAGATTCAGATACTGCAATGGAAGCTTTCGTGCGACTTGGTAAAGATATCGTTGTAAAACCTTTGTTTGGTGCAGAAGGCAGAGGGATATTACGAATCGAAGATGAGCAACTGGCATGGCGAGTCTTTCGGGCGATCGAAAAGATCGGAGGCGTAATTTATCTACAACCCTATGTAAAACACCCGGGTTGGGATCTTCGCATTTTTGTTCTCGGTAAAAAAGTTCTTGGAGGCATGAAACGAACCGCCCCCCAAGGCGCTTGGATGACCAATGTTGCACAAGGCGGAAAAGGTGAAGCTTATAAACTAAATTCCAATCTTGAAGAGATCAGCATCAAAGCTTCCAGCGCAGTGGGTGCTGAAATTGCAGGAGTTGATTTGATATTGGATGAGGATGGTAAATGGTTGGTTTTGGAAGTCAATGCGGTTCCAGGATGGAAGGCATTTGCACCAGTTACGGGAATCGATATCGCAAGAGAAATACTTATTTATGCAAACCATTCCTGACGAAACTATGATGGAATTAGAACTCGCACGACAAATTCATGCAGCATGCGTTTGGGAAGCAACTGCACGAAAAATTGGGAATGTTCACCCTCTGGCTTCGTTTCGCAACTTGCATTTCACAGATTTTATTTTAAGCGCAGGTGCGATTGCACCCATCCTTAGCAAAACTCGAAAATTGGGCTTAGCGAATGCCATTTTCGAATCAGTTAAAGCAACTAAAAACTCCGTTGGTACTAACACCAATTTAGGAATTATACTTTTATTCGCCCCTGTTGCTTTCGCTTCCAATCCTGCTGAACTTAAAAAAGAAATACAAAAAGCAATTGCAGATACCTCTGTTGAAGAAACTAAAATCATTTACGATGCAATTCGATTTGCCTCTCCGGGTGGCATGGGAATAGAGCCCATTGCTGATATTAACGATGTGCCCACTTGCACCCTTTTAGAAGCAATGCAACTGGCGCAGGATCGCGACCTTATTGCCAAACAATATGCGGATGGTTATTCTGCAATTTTCAACGATGCAATTCCAACTCTTGGCGGCGCGCTAGAACAGCTAGGCACCATGGAAGGCGCCATTATTTTCACCCATCTATATTTGATGGGGAAATACCCTGACTCCCTGATTTTGCGAAAATGCGGCCCCAATGATGCTATAGAATCATCCCAAAGGGCCAAAAAAGTACTGGAACAACAATGGCCTTTGAAAGAATCTGGCTGGGCCGAATTCAAAGAATTGGACCGCTGGCTTCGCATGGCAGATAATAAAAGAAATCCAGGCGCCACCGCTGATTTAATTGCGGTTACTCTTTTTATCGCCCTGCGCCTTGGGCAAATCTCCCTGCCCTTGACCTTCAATTGGTCTGATGGGATTGAAAATGCTTTACGAAGAACTGCGCCAGACTTTTAATTATTCATAAAATATCTTCTCGATCAAGGTGCACTCATTCATTGACTGGAAAACGGCATGGCAAATGAAAAATACAAGATCACTGTAACTAAAGACCACCTAGTTTTCTGTTCTGGGCATTTCATTAGCTATGAGAACAGCAAATGCGAACGAATCCACGGGCATAACTATCGAGCCAAGATTGAAATCGAAGGCAAACTCGATGAAAACCATTATGTTTTCGACTTTATCGCTTTAAAACACCGTACGAAAGAAATCACCGATCTTCTTGATCATCGCATGATGCTTGCAAGAAATAACGCAGTCATCGAAGTTCGTGAAGAAGGCAACCGGGTTTGTGTCAAGCATAAGGAAAAGGAATGGATTTTCCCTGCAGAAGATTGTGTGATTTTACCCATTGCAAATACCACTGCAGAACAGTTGGCCCTTTACATCGGAAAAAGGCTGCTTGAAAGCTTGAAGACACAACATAATTATACCCCGGATATTTTACGAGTTGAGGTAGAGGAAAGTTTTGGCCAATCCGCTACTTGTGAATTACATGGCTGATATTTGCTGTAATATTTGCCTATCAAAAGTGCCATCATGCAATGCACGAGAAATAACCAATGCGTTCGCACCTGAATTTTTCAAGCTGATAACATCTTGAAAATCTCCAATACCTCCGCCCGCCATGAGAAAGATTTCTTCTGATTGGGCCCTCGCTTTTGCGATCAGGTAATCCGTTGAAACCCCTTTTCCTGTACCAACTCTTGCCAAATCGAGAATAAACAGGTGGTCAACACCTGCATTAATCGCATCCAGCATAATGGCCTCGGGTGATTTAAGCGACAATTCTTTCTGGCTGGTAAAGGGTTTGCCCTCTTTCATGTCCAATGAAAAGACCAAGCTACTACCTAATTTTTGAGATGCGATTTCCAATTCTTCTCTGCTTTCAATAGTTTCCAATCCTGCAACCACTTTAAAAACTTCTAGGTCCATTAAATGTTGAAGGTCAAAACAATTCTTGGAGCCAGCATCCAAGTAAATCTTGATTCCCTCTTTAACTAACGAAGAATAAAGAACCTCGTTCAATTGCCCTGTTATAATCGCATCCAAATCTGCGATATAAAAGTCGTTGATGCCTAACAACTCTCTCATTTTCATAATCAATTCAAATGGGGTAGTTGCACTTACAACTTTTGAAACCAACGGTTTATAAGATTCTCGAAGGCCCGATAATCCCCTGACAACTTGCCCCTGAAGAATATCGATAGCAGCGATCACACGCATGGCATCAAGCTTTCTCAGAAAACAAGGGGGAGAAATAGTTGCGGGTATAATCTTGAGCCCATTGCGGAAAGTAACTGGGCAATTCCGAACGGACTTCCACAGGTTCGTAACTGATGGGGTGCAGGAATTTAAGGTAATAAGAATGGAGCAAGATTCGCTTATCGGCAAGATTTAAATCTAAATTGTCTGCTGCATGATAAAGGTAATCACCAACAAGGGGAAAACCCCGAGAAGATGATTGCAAACGGATTTGATGCATCCGACCAGTTTGCAGATGGATGTCTAACAAGGATAGTTCACCTGAATTTTTGATCGATTTCATTTCGAGCTGGGCTAACTTTGCACCCGCTTGATCACGGTTGCATAATATCGCTTTCGCTACATCTGGAACTTTAACCATGTAATCCAGCCAGCAACATTGGTTTTCGGGCGCACTCGGGTCCAGTGCCCCTTCCACTAAAGCAAAGTATCGTTTGCTGATGGTTCTTTCGCGAAACTGTTCTGCAATTCTAGCAGCGGCTTTACTGCTTCGGGTGAAAAATACAATTCCCGATACTGGGCGGTCCAAACGGTGCGGGATGCCAAGATAAGGCCTGCCTACTTTTCCATATTTGGTTTTAAGGTAGGAGCGAGCCCATGATTCAAGGCTTGGATAAGGATCAGGGGCCTGAGTCGCTAAGCCTGCTGGTTTTTCTATAATCAGACAGTGGTTATCTTCAAATAAAACCCTAGGTTCTGTAACCACATACTTCTCGCAAAAAATGAAGGAATAATCGGTTTAGGATGCCCGAGGTTGAAGATTATCGAGTGCAGCTTTTTCTTGATGCTGGTTGATGTATTCAATCGCCTTATTTAATACCCGGTCTACAAAAGGTTTTTTCTCAGCTTTTTTAGCATCGGGCTTCTTATCACGAACAACATCTTTGTCATTGCGATCTAATAGAAATTCAAGCCTTTCTTCATCTTTCAAAATAATCTCGTAATCAGGATTGGGCTTAACACCCCACTCATCGGTTTCTTTGCTATCAGGAAAACGATGGATGTTTTTGCCGCTCGGGCGCCAGTAACTTGCAGTGGTTAACTTCAACGCACTGGATTTGTTTTCCAGATCTATAATGTTTTGAACGCTGCCCTTGCCATAACTGCGTTCGCCGATTATCACGGCTCGATTGTGATCTTGCAAAGCAGCAGCAAGAATCTCGCTGGCACTTGCACTGTTGCGATTGATCAAGATTGCAATGGGGTATTTTTCTGCAGGTAAAAGCATAGTGCCTTCGGGTTTGGCATCGATCACTTCTTCCTGCTGGTTTCTGCCCCGAGTACTAACAATTTTTCCTTCAGAAAGAAACATATCGGAAATTTCTACAGCAGCTTTCAAAAGCCCGCCTGGATTATTTCGAAGATCCAAAATCAAGCCCTTCAATCCCTCTTTTTGAAGGTTTACGATAACATCTTTAACTTCTGCAGAGGCGGTTTCACTGAATGAACTGATTCGCAAATAGCCAATTTTCGAATTCTGATCGAGGAAATAATCCCACTCCTTGGTTGTCTTACGCTTATCACCCAAAACGCTTTGTACTTTAATAATGGCCCTACGAATTCCTATTTCCACTGGTTCTTTACCACCATCGTGAACAACGGTAAGAGTTATTAATGAATCTGGATCGCCTTGAATCAAATCAACAGCCTCGTCAATACGCATGTTATCCGTGTTTTTACCATCAATTTTCACGATGGTATCTCCTGCTAAAACACCCGCTTCATACGCAGGGGTTCCAACCATCGGGCTTATCACCGTTAGCAAACCACGGTTGGAGCGATCGTACCCCACTTGGATACCAATGCCGCCAAACTTTCCTTTGCTATTGCGATTGAACTGTTTGAAATCTCGATTATTAATGTATGAAGAATGGGGATCGAGTCGCTCAAGCCCACCATTAATCATATCTTCGACTAGTTTGCGTTCGCGCTGTGGGGAAATCTCGGAGACATATCGACCACGAACTTCATGCAAAACATCAACAACAAGCCTGACTAATTCATAATCACGATCATTTTCACGGGAAGGAGCATTGGCAACAATAACGAGGCCAAGCAAAGAAACAGCAATAATCCCCAATAACCAACCCAAATTGCGCTTTGACATAACTTTTAACTCCTTGAAAGCCCTTATAATTTTAAAGGGCCAATGCATCGCTCGAAGCAAAGGTATTGTAATACAAAGCATAAGAATAATGGGAGTGGAGAATTGCTTAAATTTTAAAAGCTAAAGAGAAAAGTATAAAGGCATAAAACAGGCTAAACTTCGAAAAACGGAACCAAATGAATAATCAGTACAATTTCTCGATATCCCCCTAATTTTATTGACACGCTTAACCAATTGCCCTATCTTACTTTATTAGTAAAGGTTGCCTGAGCTTAACCTTTGGAATCTACGCTTATTTTAATGAGGAGTTTGTTATGTATAGTGTTGTTCTTGCTGCGATGATGAGTACTTCAACAGCGGCACCCGATTGTTGGTGGAAATGCTGTTATCCTCCACCACGAGTTTATTCTTGCTGCGGTGGTTGCTACGGCCACATAGCTTATCGCCCTTTAGTATACGCGCCTTACGCTAGCTACTACAGCTACCCAGTTGTTGCATATTCATGTGGTGGCTGTTATGGTTCCGCCGCGGTCGCAATGCCAATGTATGCTCCAAGTGCACCTGCTACAAGATCCCAGGAACCACCCCAAGCAAAGCCCCTGCCAGCACCCAAACAAGGTGCAATTGATTCCAATAAAGCAACGGTTGTTTTCAAAGCTCCATTGGATGTCATGATTTCCATCGAAGGAACTGTGATCAACCGAACCAACACCGAAGAATCATTTGCCACCCCAGTTTTAGAAAACGGCAAAACCTACAGCTACAATGTTCAGGCAACGAAAGAAGAAAATGGCAAGAATGTATCCTTTTCCAAGAAGGTATCGATTAAGCCAGGTACTTCTGTAGTGGTTGAATTTGCTGAATTCGACACAACGCAAACAGTTGCTCGGTAGTAATTGGAATTTGAACGAATCAAAGGTGGGTTCCTTAAATGGAATCCGCCTTTTTTTATTGGGCTAATTTCCACTCATTTGAACCACTAATCGGGGCTAAAACAAGTCCATCTTCGCAAAGTTTAATCAGACCTGCATGTATTTGTTTTTGGGCCAATTTCATCAAGGGATCAGGCAACCCACGATACACTTCACTAGCTAATGCCTCTATGGAATTACAGTTATTTCCAAGGGCGGCAAGCAATGCTGTTTCTCTTTTTTCCCTATGAAAAACCGCAGTTTGCAAAACACCTTTACCATTGGCGCTGGGGCAACCATGAAAAGGCATAAGCAATTCAGGGCTAAAATCTGCCATTCGATTTATGGAATGAATATAAGTTGCAAGGTGGCCATCGGGGGGCGAAACAAGAACGGTAGTGGAAGTAGAGACAAGGTCGCCCGCAAACAAAGTTTTGGTGTTAGCTTCAAAAAAGACAAGGTGCCCCGGTGCATGGCCAGGGGTATGGTAAGCCGTCAGCACCAGATTAGAACCTGTAAATGGATTAAAACCCAATGGGACTTGATCACAATCATTAAGGAACTGGTTTATTTGAACTTTATTTAAAAGTTTTTCAGCAGTTGCTTGATGAGCCAAAATTGGGACATTCCAAAGGTCTGCAAAATGATTTGCAGAGTTCGTGTGATCTGGGTGATGGTGGGTGAGCAAGACACCATTAAAAGAATCGCCGTCATTTACTCGAGATTGGATGGCATTCTGAATAGCCAGTACGCCATGCTCATCGAGTGCCCCGGGGTCGATCAGATAAAACTTGGAAAGGCCGACGAGAAAAACATTCCCGATTTGTGGGATGGAAGGCCCCGGGCAGGCAACCGAAACAACTTGAATCCAAGATGCAAAACGAACTCTGTCCAAAACAAATTCATCTTGAGAAACCAAACCCTGGCCTGAAGATAATCTCCAATCCGAACTAGGGGTTTTATTTAACTTTTCTAATAGGGATAAGACGGGTGGAGAAATCAGAATATTATCGGAATACCATTTTTTCAGATGCTCTGCAGGTGTTCCCCAGACACCATTTTCGAGTTCGCTTTCAAAGACTTCCGGGGTCTGGCCGGAAGGGATTTTCGCTAAAAAAAATCTGGTTTCAAAGCGCATAGGGGAAAAAAGTGGAGTGGTAAAATATCCGATAGGGTAAAGGTCGGACGAGGATAAAACCCATTTGTTATCGCGAATAATCGAGGCGAAATCGCTTCTTTTTTCAAGAAGATCGCACCTTATTTGAGCTAACTGCGGGCTCGACTTGATTGAATTATTTAAACTATCACGACATAAAAGCACGCCTGTTTCCTCGAATAATTCGCGCACAGCGGCCACCACCGCAATTCCCCAAGAGCTTTGAGATTGCGCCATTTCTGCATCAGGGGGATCAACTTTGCCCCCGGGAAATGCGTGGAATCCCCCTAGAAACTTTAAGCTTTTGGCCCGTTGAACCAAAAAAATGCTTCCAGGCGAATAACGCTCTTCAAGAATTATTGAGGCAGCGGGCAAAGGATTAGACAAAACCTTCCTCCATGGTCATGAAGTGACAATTTAAATCATGGAGATTAATAAAAACTTACTCTTTGGCTTTCGGAGTAGCATTAATAGCTTTTTTAACAGCTTCAAGCAATTCATCCATTGAAAAAGGCTTGCGCAGATAATCAACCACGCCAAGGTACTCGGCATAGGCCTTATGCCTTTGGCCTTCGTTTGCAGTCATCATGATAAAGGGTGGAACATCTTCTTTGCCTCTAAAATGCTCAAGAACGGGATATCCGCCCATTTTAGGCATCATCATGTCAATAACAACCAAGTCAGGCCGTTGATTATAAATCAGCTGCCTACCCTGCACACCATCTCTCGCCTGAAGAACTTTGTAGCCATTCTTTTCGAGAATAAGCCTAAGTCCGTCACTCAATTCATAATCATCATCGACCAGCAGTATGGTCTTGGAATCAACCATTTTAATCATTCCTCAATTTTGACAAACAATTCAGGCAGGAAGCTAATAGATTAACAATCTTCTTGCAGCCACACAATACTTTAAATTAATTAGCAAAAAAAGCAATCATAAGACAGAAGTATTGTTGCACTTAAGAAATAATCGATTAGCATTGAAAACTAGAAGAGACGGCCAAGAATACAAGGATGTTGGGATGCGATTTACCATGCTGGCAAGCGGAAGCAAGGGCAATTGCTCCATCATAGATGATGGGCAAAGCTCTTTTTTAATTGATGGCGGCATTAGCCCGCGAACTCTTGAAACCCATTTGAAGATTTCAGGCTTCACCCCCCAAAGGATTCGGGGCCTTATTTTAACCCATACGCATGGCGACCATTGGAACCCACGATTATTAGCTTATTGTGCAGAAAAGAAAATCCCTTGGTATCTTCACAAAACCCATGCCCGATCGATTTACGACCAACAACCTGAATTTAAAGCTTTTTATGAATCCGGCTTGGTTCATTTTTTTCTTCCCAACACTAGTTTTGAAACGGCAACGGGTTGGCATTGGCACCCGGTAACCCTGTCGCATGATTCTTTAGAAACATTTGGCTTTCGCCTAGACATAAAAAATAAACAAGGGCCATCCATTTCGATTGGTTATCTTGCAGACTTGGGAATCTGGGACACCGCACTCGCCGAGCAATTTACCGATTTGGATTTACTTGCCTTGGAATTCAATCACGACGAAACGCTTCAAAAAAACAGTAAAAGGCCAGCGTTCTTAATTGAACGCATAATGGGGAACGAAGGCCACCTTTCGAACGGTCAAGCCGTTTGTTTCTTAGATTATTTGAAAGGGATGGGGGTTCACAGGTTGCCCAAGCACCTAGTGCAAGTTCATTTAAGTGAACAATGCAACTCGCCTGAACATGCACAAGCAGCATTAAAGTTATTTCTTAAAGACAGCACCATAAATATGAAGCTGCAAACTGCACAATCTAAAAAAACAACAAATCCGATTAATCTTCTTGAAAGAAACCTGTTTGCATTTGCAGAGCATCTTAAAGAAAATTATTAGTAGAATACGATTTCGCATCATCCTCAATTAATATTGGAAATTGCCATGACACCCGAACAATTGCTTGCCAAACTATACGAATTACGAAAAGATTTCCAGGATGAAGATGAACCTACAGATCCTAATTATATGGCTCTGCATCACGCATTTCTTTTTATATCGTACAACATGGAAGGATTTAAGAAGTATTGCAAAGAAGCATTCAAGAGCAAAGACACCCCTGCCCCCCCAACCATCTGAATTACCAAGAATAGCTTAAAAAATTGTTAATTAAGTGGCAAATTGATGTAGACAAGTAAGCAATAAAAAACGATAGGCCCCTCAACTGATTTAAAAGCCATGCAGCCGCGGGGGCGTGCTGATTGGAAATAAATCGATATTTCGTGGGGGACCAATGATTATTAGAAAATTAGCGATTGTGGGCATTTTTGCCATCTCGATAACAAGCCTCGCTTCTGGGGAAACCGGAAACGCCAATACACCAGCGCCAAAATCCAAATCTTGGTGGGGTACAAATGGTGCTGCGAAAAAGGAAATTATTCCTAACGCAGATACCAACGACAAAGAAACCAATTCAAAAGCGGTTGTTAGCGAGCAAAACCGCAAAGTTCTAAACCGCGAAGAAAAGGCCTATTTCAGAAGGCTAGAGGCTTGCGATCGCCTGATGCAAGTAGCAATCACCAAAAATGACAATCCAATGCAGGAAAAGATATTAACGCTCCAAGAAAAGATCCAAGCGGTTTACAATCGGAAAACTTCAAATTTGCAACTGCCCACGCAAATGCCCAGTGGGGGCGGCTTGGCCGAATTAGATACCAACCTTGATAAAGATGTGGAGAAATTACTTTCTCCTTCCTCTACCAAACCCAATAAAAATCAATCTGCCCAGAGAAAGGATAATTAGTCATGAAAAACTTAGCAACCGCTTTATTGCTGGGAGTTATTGCAACGACTGGTTGCGTAACACTACCCGAAATCGACAAAAAAGCTGATATCAGCAACAGCCAGGAAAAGACTCGGGGACTTTCCAATGACAAAGTCCCAGTGATGGCAGACCAAATCAATGCCGACAACGCAACCAAGATGCTTGCAAATCTTGAAGAAGAAGTCAGCAAGGCTTATCAAGAGCCTTTAGAATTGTCACCCGATAACAACTAATAAAGCCCGGGGTTTCCGGGCTTTACCATAAGAATGGCCAGTTAGGGATTATGAAAGACTATTTTCCCTAAACGCTTCCAGACGCTGACTGCGGGCTGGCTGACGAAGTTTAACGATGGCTCTTGCTTCTATCTGCCTGATTCTTTCTCTGGTGATGCCGTAGGTACCTGCAACATCCTCCAAAGTTCTTGGTTGGCCATCCAACAATCCAAACCTCAATTCTAAAACTTCTCTTTCCCTAGGGCTAAGCGATTTCAAGACTTCCTGAATACGATCTTTTAGAAGATGTTGATCCACCGCAACACCCGGATTACAAGTATTGCGATCATCTAGAAAATCCTCAAGCGCCCTTTCTCCATCACCCCCCATGGGCTCATGAATACTCAGCGGGTTTCTTGAAACAATTCGCAACAATTGGGTTTCTTCCGCACTTACCCCGACAATTTTTGCAATTTCCTCTGCTGTTGGCTCTTTACCAGTCAAACTGGACAGTTCATTACGAACCCTTTCAACCGCAGCAAGCATGCCCACTTGATGGCAAGGAACTCGAATCGTACGCGCATGGTCTGCCAAGGCCCGGGTAATTCCCTGCCTGATCCACCAAGTTGCGTAAGTACCAAACTTGTATCCCAATCTGTGTTCAAACTTATCAACTGCACGCATTAATCCGCGATTTCCTTCTTGAATAAGATCAGAAAACGCAAGCCCTCTGGCGCGGTAACGCTTGGCAATCGAAACAACAAGTCTAAGATTTCCCTCTGCTAGATCCCGCCGAGCATTACGAAAATGCTCCCTTCTAGAAACTAGAATCGCATTGAAGGCAAAGAAGTCATCTGCATTTGAAAACGAAGAAAAACTGAGGTCCCGAAGTTCTTTGACAAGTTTGGTATGTTTTTCCCTGTGCTGTTGGGAGCGCAAACTACCTCGCATTTCAAAAATGATCTCTTTCATTCGGGCCGCCCGTTTCAGAAGATCTGCAACCCAAACATCGATAAGATCAATGCGCGGGGCGAGTTCCTCTACAAGTTTGATCGCCTTACGGGTCTTTTGCCAAATCTCTTTATTTAGGCGCTTTTTCACGGCCAAAGAGGTGGTTCGAAACATTGCTTGAAAATCACTTTTTGCAGCATTTAGAATTCGCTTTAAGGTGCGAAGATGAAAAGGCATTCTGGCCAGAATTTTTTCCCGTGTAATACCCATGGTTCCAACGACATCAACATGGGGATCGATAGGGAGTTCTCCCGCCTGAATCTTTTCAAACAGCTCAATAACACGGGTCAGATTTAAAAGGTTCGACAAGACAGCTTTACGATATCTAGAACGATGGCGCTCTAGCCTTACCGCAAGTTTCAGTTCTTCTTTTCGATTTAAAAGCGGAATAGAACCCATTTGCTTTAAATATAAACCCAAGGCATCATCCGAACCCTGACTAGCAATAATCTTGGATTCTGGTTTAGCGGCATTTTCCTCGCCAACCTCAGCTTCGATTTGGGTATAGATTTCTTCAGCCACGGCGGGGGAAAAAACCTCTTCGGCTTGATGCGAAGCAATCGCTACCAGTTTGGATATTTTTTTAGGTGGTAAAAGATTGACAATCTCTTTGCGCCTCTTCAGAATTTTTTTGATGTTTTTTTTCATTGTTCAAACTATCCTTAGTAAGAAACCTTTGAGCCTGAAAAATTATATACACCTGTACACACATTTATTTCAAAAGCAAAAAATTTGGTTCAAATACTTTAAAACTGTAAAATTTAAGTAACACTTACTGATTCAAAATCGACGAAAATCAGTTATGATAAAAAAATTACACCGTGTAGTTCCAGACACTCTTATTATTAGGTCTGCGCCAATGCTTTTTGCCTACTTTGACAAAGTTTCTTTAAAAAATATTAAAAAAGCGGTGTTATTTGTAGCATTTGGCTTTTTTGTTTTCGTTCCCTTTGCCTTGGGCCAGGAAAATTATCCCTCTGAACCCGAACTTACCCCCGCAGACAAAGCCCATTGGGCCTTCCAAACCCCTAAAAACAACCCCCTCCCAACGGTCAAAAACCCTTCTGGCGCCAGTAATCCCATTGATTTTTTCATTCTGGAAAAACTGGAAGCGAAAAATTTATCTCTCTCTCCGCCCGCAAGTAAAGAACATTTAATTCGAAGAGCTACCCTTGACCTCATCGGCTTGACACCCACCCTTGAAGAAATAAATGCTTTTCAAAATGACCAAAACCCCAACGCTTACCAAACCTTGATCGATAGGCTTTTAAGTTCGCCACACTATGGCGAACGCTGGAGTTTATTTTGGCTTGATCTTGCGCGATATGCTGAATCGAATGGATACGAAGCTGATGGCGAAAGATCTCAATTTTGGCGCTACCGCGATTATGTCTTGAATGCATTCAACTCCGACAAACCTTACTACGAGTTCATATTAGAACAGCTTGGCGGCGATATTCTTGCCAAGAGCATGATCAAACCAAACGAAGATATTCCGCAGGCAATCCTGCGAAACCCGAAAATTGCTGAGCTTTTCAATGCAGTGGGTTTCAATCGTTGTGGCCCTACCCACATGGTGGGGGGAAATTCTGACCAAGAGATTCTAAGGCAAGAAAACTTGACAGAAATGACCACCGCGGTGGGCAGTGTTTTCATGGGCCTTACAATCGGATGTGCCCGGTGTCATGATCACAAGTTCGATCCTATTTCCCAAGTGGATTATTACCGCATGCAGGGATTCTTTGGCAGCACTTATTTCAAAGAAATCGATACGGTAAGTGCGGCCCAAAAAAAAGCCCGGGAAGATGAAGCCTTCAAACACAAACAACAATTAGTACCCCTTAAATCTTTGGTTGATGCAATCGACAAACCAGTTCGCGACAAACTGACCAAGGCAAAAATCGAAAGTCTAGACAAAGAAACACGAATCGCCTTGACGACCGATGTCAAACAGCGATCGCCCCAACAGCACAAATTAGTTTCTATCGCAAACCCGGTGGTAAAAGTTACCTGGGATGAAGTGCTTGAAGCCCTAACTCCAAAGGCAAGGGAAGAACGGGACAAAATCAAAACCCGTATGCATGATATCGAAGCAAGGAAACCTCAACCTTCCCCGCAATCTTTTAGTATTTCAGATAACGGTACAGGGGGAACCAACTTTTTAAAACGGGGTAATCCAAAAAGCAAAGGGGCCCGGATTGAACCCGGTTTCCCTAGATTGCTTGCACCTAAAGGATTACAAGCAGGCAATGGTAAGGTGCCTGATAGGCTGGATCTGGCGCAATGGCTCATTCGATCTGAAAACCCTCTCACTGCCAAGGTTCTGGTAAACCGCATCTGGCAACAACATTTTGGTACCGGCCTTGTTGCATCTCCAAGCGATTATGGCATCAAGGGGACACCTCCAACCCATCCGGAATTACTCGATTGGCTAGCATTGGAGTTCATAAATTCTGGCTGGTCGATCAAGCACATGCACAGGCTGATTGTTTTATCCGCCACCTACAAACAGACTTCCAAAAATGAAAACTTGGCAGGGTTGAAGGCTGATCCAGATAACAGTTACTTATGGCGAATGAATCGCAAGCGGATGGATGCAGAGATACTGCGTGATTCGATGATATTTGTAGCGGGGAAAACGAATCAGAAATTTAATGGGCCAATGATTAAAATCCCGCTGGAACCTGAAATTTACGATCTTATTTTCACCGAAGGTGAGCCGGATGGATTATGGCTTGCCAACCCTGATCCGCATGAACATTTTCGCAGGAGTGTTTATTTGTTTAACAAACGAAATGTCAGGCTGCCCGTACTTGAAGTATTTGATCAACCCGACACCCTAGTCACTTGCCCGATCAGAAATTCTTCTACACATGCCCCCCAGGCCCTTACCATGCTAAATGGGCCTCTTTCTCAAGAACTTTGCCTTGCCTTGGCCGCCAATATTATTAATACTGCAGGTATCAGGCAAGAAGATTGGATTACCCTTCTTTGGTTACGGGTGTTAGGGAGAAAGCCCAGCACATCCGAACAAGAAACTGCAATTGCTTTCCTTAAAGCACAAGCAGAAAAAATTAAAACTGAAGGTTCCGACAAGGCCACTCTGCGCTTACCTAAAATTTCTAAAAAGCTTCAGATAGCCCCTAGGGATACTGCAGCTTTTTCAGATTTGTGTCTCGCTTTATTTAACACCAACGAATTTGTTTACAGGCCTTAAGTCGACATGAACGAAAATAAAATCTTCGATATTTTGGGTATGGGTTGTGTCGCTGTTGACGAAATCCTTCGTATTCCAAAATGGCCAGAGCAAGACACCAAATTGCGATTAAGCCATTACGATCGGCAATGCGGCGGGTTGACAGGAAACGCACTGGTAGCAGCCTCGCGCTTTGGGGCTAATTGCGCTTTCGCAGGCCATCTTGGGCACGATTCCAATTCCGATTTTGTCAAAAACACCTTCCTCAAAGAAAACATTAATCTGGATCATGTGCCTTGGAAAAACGATTCCATGCCCATCCACTCTTTCATCATTGTTGATGAGTCCAATGATACAAGAACTATACTATTTCATTTAAATGGATCGACGGGCGCACCGGCAGACTCACCACCCGAAAGTGTTATTCTTGCCAGCAAAGTTTTATTTGTAGATCATTACGGCATCGAGGGAATGATCCGAAGTGCAAAAATTGCAAGACGGGCTGGAATTCCAGTTGTGGCAGACCTCGAAAGAAATGAATGGCCAGGTTTCGATGAATTGCTTTCTTTGGTCGATCACCTCATCATCTCTATAAAATTTGCCCGCAAAATATCGGGGTGCAGTTCTCCCGGGGCGATTGCCCACAAACTTTTTACTCCCGGGAAAAAAGTGGTGGTGGTTACAGATGGCGAAGAAGGAAGTTGGTATGTTGAAGAAAACAGAATTCTAAAGCACTTCCCTGCCTTTAAAGTAAAAGCAATCGATACCACAGGTTGTGGCGATGTTTTTCATGGGGTGTATAGTGCATGCCTTGCCAAGGGCTTACCGATTAACGAAAGAATTAGGTTTGCATCTGCAGCAGCAGCGATTAAATCCTTGCATCCTGGGGCACAAAAAGGAGCGCCAACCAAAGGCCAAGTCTTAGATTTTTTACAAACCCATCAAAAAGAATTTGCCTAGGCATCATGAAGCTTTAGTTTCAGAATCCTTGGCGCCCTGAGAGCCATCGTCTTCCAACTGGGGTTCAACTCGTCTAGCCTTCGAAAAATCAACACTGCCATAATAGAGATCAACCTCGAGCCGAGGTTCGGTGCTTAGCTCGATTGGAATTACCACGGTAAAAGTACTACCCTTGCCCAATTCACTTTGAAGGGAAACTTCGCCGCCCAGCAACTTGGTAAGTTCCCTAACAATGGAAAGCCCAAGGCCGGTGCCATCATGTTCGCGGGTAAGAGTATTCCCGGCCTGCCTGAATTTTTCAAAAACAAGATCCTGCTCTTCCGGGGCAATACCAACCCCGGTATCCGAGACAGTCATGCAGTGATTTTTGCCTTCCTGCTCAACCTTTAAAACGACTTTGCCACCTTCGGGGGTGAATTTCACCGCATTAGAAAGTAGGTTAGCGAGAATTTGCCTGAGTTTAACCCGATCTTGTCTAAGGTTTTTAATGTCTGGAGGAATAACCGACTGAAGATCGATATTTTTCTTTTCAGCAAGGGGCCTAGTCATCGTTAAAAGGCCTTCGCTAACATCATCGAATCGGAATTCAGTAATTGAGACCTCCATCTTACCTGCTTCGATTTTTGCAAGATCCAGAATTTCATTAATCAAGCTAAGAAGTTGTTCCCCAGAACTTCGAATGTTCCCGGCCCAGCGAACATGTTTTTCCGTAAAGTTTTGGGTGTTGATTAACAAGTCGCTGAATCCAAGTATCGAGTTTAAAGGGGTTCTGAGTTCGTGCGACATTTTTGCCAAAAAGTCACTTTTCAACTTGTTTGATTCAAATAAGGCCAGATTCGCATGGGCCAACTCATCCACTTTTCTATCAAGATTGGTGTTCACCTTTTTAAGACGATCCTGCATGCTTACCAGGTTTCTTAACATTCGATTAAAGGCATGGCTTAGATCTTCAAATTCATCGCCTGTTTGAATTTCACTCCGAACATTTAATTCTCCTGCGCTGATCGCATCGCTTACCTCTTTCAAGTGCTTTACCGGTTTCACAATCACATAACGCACAATCAGATAACTTCCGCCCATAATTAAAAGTGCGGTTATCAACGCATTAGAAATCAGAATTGCACGGTTGATATGCACTTGTTTTTCTATCGAATCGATCGGGATATCTACATCGATTTGAATCATTGCGAGCAAATCATTTTCCTTTACGCCGCTCTGCAATTGCGTATGGCAAGCCATGCAAGACTTGCTTGCGCGAATTGCTGCATAATAATGATTCACGGACCGAGATAGAAAAAGCTTGTTCTCTTCGTTCCTATCTGGGTTGTTGATGAATTCATTTAGCTGTTCATGGCCATAAGGGTCATCAGGCTTGTTTTCTGCTCTAGTAGCATTGGGGGTTATCAACCGATAGCGATATTCCTTAAGAGCTCTGGGCCAGTTTTTTTCCCATTGTCGACGGAAGTCCGCCAATGCCTTGGCGGTATCTGGTGCAACGGGTAATGCCCCTTCAACAGGTTTGCCATCTGCACCCACGGTTTTACAAACAGAGGTTAAAAGATGATCCACAATCTGATTAACAAGCAACCTGCAGGTTGTGGGAATTTGCTCATACGCCAGATGCTCGGTCTGATAGGCGTATAGCGAGAAACTACCACTGATTAAGAGGAGGATAAAGCCCCCGAATAGGAAGCGGCACTTTCGCTCGAGGCTGGTTTCGCCCAACAATCTTTTAAAGGCACGATAAGACATTAATTGCCACATTTATAAATAACTAGTTAAATACCAAAAGTGATTCTACCGGGAACGGGGTTTTTTGGGCTGACAATTCGTGCAAAAATGTGTGGATCTTCCCGCAAGTACGATTTTTATAATTGGCTGCCCACATTTCTTACAGGGTTCACCGGTTCTTCCATACGCTTGAAATTCATCCTGATACCCACCCATCAACCCAGAACCGCCAACATAATCTTTTATGGTCGAACCCCGATTTTCAATTGCGCTGCATAGCACTTCCCCGACACATTTAGCCAATAATAAAGCTTCTTTTTTGGACAACGACTGTGCTTTTCTTGAGGGATTCAAGCCTGATTTGAACAAAGATTCATCCGCATAAATATTACCCACGCCTGTAATGTTTTTCTGATCAAGAAGGAAAGCCTTTAAATTGCGTGAACTTTTTGCAAGTGAGTCAAGCCAGTAATCTTGTGGAATATTAAAAGGCTCTGGGCCCAACTCTCTCGATTCAAAAAATTCTTTCAAGCTATCCTGAGAAAGGAATAAGTCGGCAGAGCCAAATCTGCGAATATCACGAAACCGAAGCTCCTCCGCACCATGACCCAATGAAAAAACAAGGTTCGTATGCGTTTGCCTGGGCGTATTTTGATTAAAAACACAAAGTTGACCCGTCATCCCCAAATGGATGACCAGTTGCAAATTTGAGTGTAAAGAAATAATGATCCATTTGCCCCGCCTTGCAACTTTCTCGATCGTCTGGTTTTCAAGCAATTGGCTCCATTGTGGGTTCCATGGCCTGCGTAGCTTTTTCCCTGGAACTTCGACCTTTACAATGGTTTTTGAGGTTAAAAGTGGAATTAAATCTCGAACTACAGTTTCCACTTCCGGCAATTCTGGCATGCCTTTCCCCTTGGCTTTATCGCGGTGCGATGATTTTTTGTTCTCTTTTTCGCTTCCTGCAAATATTGAATAACAATCTAACCCATTTAGCAATAAGTTATTATGGTGAACTTATACGCTTGTTCGCTTGACCCCCCGAACTTTCGAGTCTAGTCTGAATAGTGTGGGTATTATGTTTTTTGCTTTAAAAAGGTTAGACATGAACGCTAAAATCCAATCAACGCCTGATGCTATGGGAAGATTTGGCCCCTATGGTGGCAGGTTTGTACCTGAGACCCTTATAGAGGCATTGAATGAACTTACCATGGAATATGAAAAAGCATGCAAGGACGAATCTTTTCAAAAAGAATTCCATCGTTATTTGAATGAATATGTAGGAAGGCCCTCGCGTTTATATTTTGCAGAAAGACTTACTAAAGAAGCAGGTGGTGCTAAGATCCTCCTTAAGAGAGAAGATCTTAATCACACGGGTGCTCACAAAATAAATAATTCCATTGGCCAAGCACTTCTGGCAAAAAGAATGGGCAAAAAACGAATTATCGCAGAAACTGGTGCGGGGCAGCATGGCGTAGCCACTGCCACTGCTTGCGCGCTATTTAATTTCCCATGCAGGGTTTACATGGGAGAAGAAGATATCCGCAGACAAAAACTTAATGTCTTTAAAATGCAAGCCATGGGTGCAGAAGTTTGTCCGGTAACCACAGGCAGCAGAACTCTTCGCGATGCAGTTAACGAGGCAATGCGCGACTGGATGTCCACCGTAGGCGACACCCACTACATTATCGGCAGTGCTGTCGGGCCCCATCCTTTCCCATGGATTGTAAGGGATTTCCAATCGGTGATTGGAAAAGAATCACGCGAACAATGCATCGCTCAAACAGGGAAACTTCCGAAGGTGGTAGTGGCCTGTGTTGGTGGTGGTAGCAACGCTGCAGGGATGTTTTTCCCGTTCGTTCACGATAAAGATGTAGAACTTGTAGGTGTCGAGGCTGGGGGGCGTGGCCCAAAACCGGGTGGAAATGCCGCTACTTTATCACACGGGGCGCCCGGAATTTTGCACGGCGCTTTCAGCTATGTACTACAAGACAACGATGGGCAGACTGCAGATGTGCACTCTGTATCCGCAGGGTTGGATTACCCAGGGGTAGGCCCAGAACATAGTTACTGGAAAGATACAGGCAGAGTGAAATACACTAATGTAAACGATGAAGAGGCACTTGCAGGATTTGATCTTTGCTCTAAACTTGAAGGGATTTTGCCTGCCCTAGAAACCGCTCATGCAGTTGTCGAAGCAATGCGAATCGCAGCCAAGTTAACCAAGGATGATGTGGTACTTGTCTGCTTTTCAGGCCGCGGGGATAAAGACTGTTACGAAATTGCCCGGGTAGCAGGCAAAAGCTTGGATTAGTATTTGCAAACAAAACGAATAAGCCCTTGTGATAATAGAATCAGGAATCAAAAAAATGAATGCAATAGATGCCGCCTTTGAGCGCTTAAAGAATGAAAACAAGAAGGCGTTTATTCCCTTCATAGCTGCAGGCGACCCCGACCTTGAAAGCACTAAAGAGTTAGTTAAAACGCTGGCAAATAACGGCGCAACCGTGATTGAAATTGGGTTCCCCTACAGTGATCCGATTGCAGATGGCCCTGTCATCCAAGCTGCATACACTCGGGCACTCAATAAAGGCCTGAAAATTGAGAACATTTTTAAAGCGATTGCTGAGGTATCTTTAGATCTTGAAAAAGAGAAAACTCTAGTTCCCTTTGTGGCCATGGTATCCATGAGCATCATCCACCGATTTGGCAAAGAGAAATTCATAAATGATTGTGTAAAGGGTGGATTTTCCGGTTTGATCATTCCAGATCTACCCGTGGAAGAATCGCTCGAGATATCCAAGGATCTTAAAAAAACAGGAATCTCTTTAATTTTATTGGTGACGCCAAACACCCCAAAAGAAAGGGCCTTGCTCATTCTTTCGGCATGCAGCGGATTTGTTTATTGTGTCAGCGTTTCGGGTATAACCGGGGAAAGAGACAAAATCCCTGAGGATCTTCTGAAAAATCTAGCTTGGTTAAGAAAGCAAACCGCCCTGCCCTTGTGCGTAGGATTCGGCATCAGCAAACCTGAACACGCTAAAGTATTGCGAGACCACGCAGATGGTGTGATTGTAGGCAGCGCTATTGTGAAACATATTGAAACCATCGAAAAAGCTGGATTACCTGCAGTAAAGGTTGCGATTGCAAATCTTGCGGGGTCTTTGGTTAACGCGCTTAACTCGTAGAAAAAAGGACGGAATAACTTGAAGGAACGAAAGCGCAGAAAAATCGAACGCGAATTTGGTGTTCCAATTGCGGGCGAAATTCTCGAACCCGAACATTGGACTCAAACTGCCCTCAAAAAACTTCCCCTCCAAGGAAACTTGGATATCCAAGAATTGTTTGGCAGAAGTGCACCCTTGATTGTTGATGTAGGATGTGGCAATGGAAGATTTATTTTAAGTAGTTCGGTATGGCGAGAATCGTTTGACCATCTGGGTGCAGATATTTTGCCTGTTGTTATTCGCTATGCAACACGCAGGGGGAATCAGCGGGGATTAAAAAATGTTCGATTTCTGGTTACCGATGGACTAAACTTTGTTGAAAAGGTTTTGCCAAAGGGATCCGTTTCGGAATTGCACTGCTATCATCCCCAACCCTATCACGCACCAGAAAAATCTCTTGAACGATTACTTACCCCAAGATTTATGGCAGCGGTTCACCGTGTGCTTGTGCCTGATGGGCAAATTTTCCTGCAAACCGATAGCAAAGCTTATTGGGATTACATGAAAAGTATCGCTTCGCATTTTTTCAATTTCAGCGAAAGAATAGGATGTTGGCCTGATTCCCCACGAGGCCGTACCAGAAGAGAAATACTTGCAATAAAGCGCAGGATGACAATATACCGAGGAAGTGGAACGAAGTTAAATCATTTGCTCGAAGAAGATCTTCAAAAACTGGAATCCGAATTACCAATGCCGTTTTTCACAACGGAAAGCTTTTTACATACGCTTGATTACGAAGAGAATCTAACCCGCCAAAGAGAGTAATCCCCTTGGGGAGTATCTCTCTTTGGGATGAAAACAAATCATTTACTTGTTCATACCAGGGAACTCAAGTTTTTCTGCCAACTCTGGGTCCAATGGCTTAGTACCTTTACATTTGGGGTACTTGATACAGCCAAGGAAAAAGCCCTTACGGCCCGGCCTTAGCTTCATAGGGCCATCGCATTCGGGGCAAGTATCAGTAATTTCGATTTCGGGAATATCCACTTTGGGTGGTGGTGGAAACATGATATTAACCTTTTCCTTCAATTCTTCAGGAATAGGCTTGGTACTACGGCATTTGGGGTATGCGGCACAACCGAGGAAAGGCCCCCGAGGACCTTTTCGGACATTCATCGGGCCACCACACTTCTCGCATTTCACACCCAGATCCACTTGTGTAACGGGGTTTCCTTCAGCATCAACATCCTTGGCGTTTTTGCATTTTGGATAACCGGTACAGGCAAGGAAAGGCCCCCGTTTGCCTTCACGGATAACCATGGGTTTGGAGCATTTTTCGCAAGTATGTTCAGTTGGTTTAGTAGTCACAACGGGTACCCCTTCAGGATCAAAATTCATAGTGGTTTTACAATCAGGATATCCAGAGCACCCTAGAAAAGGCCCTGTTTTCCCTGATCTCTGTAACATTTGTTTGCCACAACTTGGGCAAATATGTTCGGTAAGAACGGGTTTTTCGCGGGGTTCAACACCTTCTGCGCGTTTGATATAATTACATTCAGGGTAGCCAGCGCAACCATAAAAACGGCCTCGCCTACTATACCTTTCTATAATTTCCTTGCCACACTGGGGGCACTTTTCCGCAGCGCCTGGCATCTTTTCTTTTGCATCATTCATCGAGGAAGAAAACGGGCCAAAGAACTCGTCCAAAACTTTGTTTCTTGGCACGACATTAGTTTCAATCTGATCTAATTCTTCTTCCATATGACTGGTAAATTTAATATCCATTACTGTCGGAAAATATTCGACCAGGAGATCGATTACTTTGATTCCTATCTCGGTTGCAAAGAACCTGCGCTCTTTGACTTCAACATAAAATCTTTCCTGTATTTTGCTGATAATGGTGGCGTAAGTACTCGGACGGCCGATGCCCTCTTTTTCCAACACTTTCACCAAACTGGCTTCGCCATAGCGCGAAGGTGGTTGAGTAAAATGCTGACTGCCAACCAACTCTTGAAGGTTTAATTTCTGTTTTTCTTTGAGATCGGGAAGCATCGTGTCTTCTTGTTTCCCACCTGGTGCCAACACTTTGCGAAAGCCCGCAAACTTCAGAATCTTACCCTGCGCCTTAAACAAGCCCTTGTCACATTTCACTTCAACCTGAGTGATAGAAAAGACTGCAGGCTTCATCTGGCTCGCAACAAAACGGTTGTAAATCAAAGCATAAAGCTTTGATTGCTCAAGAGGAATCAACCCGGCAACTTTTTCAGGAGTATAGCTTAAATCGGTGGGGCGAATTGCCTCATGCGCTTCCTGAGCGCTCTTCCCGGAAGTAAAACGGTTGGGATTTGTGGGCAGATAATCTGCGCCATGCTTCGTCGTTATTAGTTCCCGACATGCTTTTAGAGCATCATCAGAAACCCGGGTGCTATCGGTTCGCATGTAGGTGATTAATGCGACCGAACCTTCGCTTCCCAAATCTACACCTTGGTACAAACGCTGGGCCACGCCCATGGTTCGCTTGGCGGTGTAGCGCATTCTAATACTTGCTTGCTGCTGCAAGGTACTAGTGGTGAAGGGAGGAGCAGCTTTTTCTTCCCGATCTTTTTGCTCAAGTTTGGAAACTTCGTAGCTACCTTTTTCAAGAATACGAGCTATTTCCAAAGTGCTTTCTTCATTTACTGTTGAAAACTTACGGCCATCCCATTCGTTGAGTTCTGCTTTAAAAACACCTTCGGGGAGGTCATTGGAATTCGGTGTTTCTTCGACAGATCCTGCTTCGATTTCTGGATCGGCTTCGTCTTCATCTTCGCTTTCTTTTTCAGCACCTTTGACATGCTTAATAGTTAAAAGATTTTTCTTCGCAGCTTTCCCTTGGGTTGAGAGGGTAGCGATGATTCTCCAATATTCTTCAGGCCTGAATGCTTGGATTTCTTTTTCGCGTTCAACGATAAGGCGAACTGCAACTGATTGCACCCTTCCCGCACTAAGTTCGCGAGCTAATACCCTGCTTAAAAGCGGACTGAGATTATAGCCCACAACGCGGTCAAGAAATCTTCGCGCTTCTTGGGCATTCACAAGCCCCATGTTGATTGCACTTGGGGTATTAAATGCTTCCGTCACTGCTTTTTTTGTGATTTCGTTAAAAGTAACGCGCAATGTTTTTTTAGGATCAAGATCTAAAGCTTCGCTAAGATGCCAGGCAATTGCCTCACCTTCGCGGTCGGGATCGGGCGCTAGGTAAACCATATCGGCCTTAGCAGCCAACTTTTTTAGAGCGGTTAATTCTTCTTTTCGGTCGGAAAGATTCCTGTAAGTCGGAATCCAGCCTGCCTCGATATCGATACCGAATTTACTTTTTGGCAAGTCACGGATATGACCTTTGCTTGCAGCAACATCGAAAGAATCACCCAGATATTTCTGAATAGTTTTTGCTTTTGCAGGTGATTCAACGATGACCAAACTTTTTTTCTTTTTCGGTGCCACTAAACTAACTCCAGACTTTTTGCTTCAGTTTCAATAATAATCTAGTTAAGATTCAACAATTGAATAAGTTGAGGTTGTATGGAAAGTAAGACCCGCTACAATCCCTACCTTGTTAGGATTGTCCCAACAGTTAGGATTGTCCCAACATTCCATTAATATAGGGTCTTGCGGGATGTCAAGACCGAAGAGTTTAAATTTTGTGCTATTTTTTTCCGTAAAGGACTCGGACATATGGCTTTTAACCCTTTTGAAAGTTTTCGAAAAAATCAACGCACACTCATGGCATTTGCTGCGATTGTCTGCATGATCGTCTTTGTTTTTTCCTTCGGGCAGGGGGATTTTTTCCAAACCCTGCAAGAATGGCTGGCTACTCGAACCAGGTCTGGAACCCAAATAACCACATTATACGGGGAACCTGTATTTGAAGCTCAATTAGATAAAATTGCTCGCCAACGAGATCTTGCAAACACTTTCATGGTGCGTACCACCGCCTTGGGTGTCAACATGGCAATGACCGAACTGGAAAAACAACAAAAAGATGTAAAAGAAGGCATGGAAAACCCTTTTGGCAGAGTAATGCAAGGCTGGGGCCTGCGCAGGAATCCTTTTTTTGCCCAACAAATGCGCCTTCCGCCGGGGTGGCAGGCCATGAGTGTTCAAAACGATTTAAGTTTTCTTTCCGCCCAAGCTACTGTTATTAAAAATCCAGATCAGATGCGTATACTTGAAACTTTATCGATTTCCCTAGGCTTTGAAGCTTGGGAAACGAATACCGCAATGCGTGGCTTGGAAGAGATGTATTTTGGGGGTGGCAAAACCTCCGAAGACCTTTTGGATTTCATGGTTTGGCTTAAGGTTGCAGATAAGCTTAACATCAAGCTTGGGAAAGATGATATTCGAATGGCAGTGAACCGAGAGGCTGCAAATCAAGAAGTGTGGCCCGCACCAATTCCTCTGAAACAAATCCCCAGCGTTCAAGGGTTGGCTAAAAATGGTGCTCTTAATGAAGATGAACTCTTAGCAGGGCTAACCGATGAGTTCCGCGTTATCATGGCCAAGGAAACGATTCTGGGCGAATCTCCCGGAGTTCGTTCTTACCGAGATCTGCGTGAACCTATGCAGCGTCTGGGCAATGCGGGAACCCCTAGCCCTTCCGAATTCTTCAACTTCTTTAAAGATTTTCGTGCCAGCCTTGGGGTAATCCTTCTGCCTATCCAAGCGGAAGATTTTATTTCCAAAGTTACGGAAGAACCTACTCCAGAAGAGATCAAATTATTTTACAACAGCTTTAAAAATGATGAAGTAAACCCTGGCAGTGACCGCCCTGGATTTCGTCAACCCCGCCTCGTCAAGGGGCAATACGCTACGGCAAAAGCCGAATCACCAATCTTCCGAAAAAAGGCAGAGGCAAATGCCTTGGCGCCCTTTGTAACTAGAACCTTAGCGTTCTTGCAGTCAGATAGTTTTGGTGGCTCGATTGGTGCTGCGATTGGCAATATTCTCCCTGGGTTTTCACAGGAACCCATGTATGCTGAGTATCGCATTTTCAAAGATTCCCGCTCCTCTTGGTTCGATCCGCCCTTTGCTTCCTCTGAAGTATTGCACGAACAAAGCACCCAGCGCCCCGCTTTAATTGCGGGCTTAATTTGTCAGATTGCGGGCACCCACCAAACACTTGGTTCCCCTTTTCTTACTGCTGCTATTTATCCCGGTGGTGCCTTGGCTTACGAAGCCTCCGCAAGGCTTAAAATCCTTACTTCCACGATTATGGCTTGTGCATCGACAAACCCTTATGCTGCGATTGCCCTGCCCTTTAATTTTGTTCCACCTGTTCCAGAAATGGAAACCGTAATAACCACTCTTTTCGATAAGTACCTCGATATTCTTTCGCCCAGAATGATGCGAGAAAATTTTATTCTTTTCACCGAGGAACTTGCCAAGCTTAAAAATAAGCCAGAAGATGCGAGCAAGTTGGTTGCAAAGGGTGTTTCAGAATATGGCTTAGAGATTCGAACCATGAAATCTCCCAAGCCTTATTTCGAAATGGCAACCGTAACAGAATTCTCTGAACTAAAAAAATCCTTCATTGAATCCTACCGCGATGCACCACAAGCTCCCGAATTTTGGCAACTATTTTTCCAAGGCAATGGCACCTACGAAACCACTCGGTGGTCCCCTGATGAACGCATTTTCCAAAACGACCCCAGCAGGTGGATATTTTCGAAGGAACCCTACCTGATCTGGCGTTCTGAAGATACTGCACCTAAAGATCGAACCTTGGCAGAAGTTACGCCCGATGTTATCAAGGCGTGGAAACTGCTGAAGGCAAGAAAACTGGCCCGCGCAGAAGCTGAAAGAATTGCAGAAGAAGCTAAGAAAAAAACTTGGCCTACCAATTACAGCGATCTCGTTCGAGAATCAAAAGCTTATCTTGCTGCTTTGGTTGCGAGTAAGAAAGATTCCGACTTGAAGGAACTAAGTGGGGTGACTCGAATTTTACCGCAAAACACCACGGGCCCGGGGCAATCCAAGGTTTATCAAGCTTTCCGAATCCCCACAGATATTATTTCCTACCCTAGAAATAATCTTGTGGAACAACTTCTTTCCCTGAAAAAACCGGGCGATTCCATGGTGGTTCGAGACCGACCTGAAAATACTTTTTATGTCGCTCTTCTGCTTTCTAGGGCCGAGCCTAGCACTCAGGAATTTAAAAAGATTTACGAAAATGCTTCTTCCCGATCCAAAGAACCTGACACCTTATGGCAGATATTCTTAGATCAATATAGCAAGGATTTCAAAACTGAAACCATGAAAAAGTTGCGTTCCGAAGCCTCTGGTAAGCTTGATGATAATGGCAGAATTCCCATTGCGGATTCTTACCGCAATAGAAATATCAAAGATGATTCCGGCAGCTAAGCTTATGAGTACTTAATGTTTTAGAAGCCGGCTTTTTTATTAAGGCCGGCTTTTTTTACGCATCAACTCCGTCCATTTTTGTAATCGTAACATCCGGGCCTTCCAGCTTATGCAACAGGTGCTTAGGCACCGAGCAAACAAATATGGCCTTATCATCAACGAACTCTTGCCTGATGATTTCAGCATTGGATGCAAGATAAGCGAACAGTTTTCCGTTTCCGGTATTAGTTTCAATCTTCAGCATGAGAAACTCAGAGCTTAGCGCACTAATCACAGAATCCCTTAGTTGATCGAGCCCTTGATTGGTTGCTGCGCTAATACTGACCGAGTTAGGGTGCCTAGCCTGCAACACATGCAGGATGGATTCATCTTCAATTTTGTCAATTTTATTTAGCACCAGCAAGGTTGGTTTATTGGCACAATCAAGTTCTGTAAGCACTTTTTTTACTGCGCTAATTTGATCTTCAACATAGGGGCTACTGGCATCCACAACATGAATAAGCAATTTTGCCTGAGTTGTTTCTTCAAGGGTTGCCTTAAAGGAAGCGACCAGGTGGTGGGGTAGATCACGGATAAATCCTACCGTATCGCTCAAAAGCACTTTTCCCCATTCCTTCAGGCGCCATTGCCTCGTTCTCGTGTCTAGCGTTGAAAACAGCTTGTCTTCAACCCCAACATTGGAGCCAGTTAGGGCATTCATTAGCGTGCTTTTGCCTGCATTGGTATACCCAACGAGGGAAACGGTATGCTCACCTACACGAGATTGGACTTCCCTTTCTTTACGGGCCTGAACTTCCCGAAGTTTATTTTTGAGATCGCGGATTCGATATCCAACAATACGGCGATCTTCTTCCAACTGGGTTTCGCCAGGGCCACGCATGCCGATACCTGCAGCAATTCTGGAAAGATGGGTCCACATTCTTTTTAATCGTGGTAAGGCATAAACCAATTGGGCAAGTTCGACTTGGAGTCTAGATTCAACCGTTCTGGCGCGAGTAGCAAAAATATCGAGGATCAATTCGCTTCGGTCTAAAACCTTAATTTTCGTAGCTTTTTCGAGGTTTCGGATTTGGGCGGGAGACAGATCGTTATCAAAAATAACCACATCGGCCTCAGTCATAAGCACTTGCTCCTGCAATTCCTCAAGTTTACCTTTGCCAATGTAGGTTGCGGGTGCAATGTTGTGCCTTTTCTGGCTGATACCACCAACAATAATTGCTCCTGCAGAGGTTGCAAGACCACTAATTTCTTCGAGCGGGTCTTCGGTTGAGGGGCGTTCTGAAAGAACAACGCTGACAAGGAACGCTTTTTCAGAACCTACAGTGATTTTTTCGCGTGGAACTTCTAGGGTCACGGTTTGATTTATTCTCCTTAAAAACAGCCCGGAAAAGAAAATACCTCTAGGTATATTATTAAGAAAAGATTAGCATCTCGAAAGATGGATCTCTACTGAAATTATAGGCGGTTGTTTAGAAGAACTGAATCAAAGTTTATATTTCAGAAAGTTAATTTGCCTGATTTCTAGAAAACCCTAGAAATCTAGCACTATTACTGATTACAAGGCCATCAAAGTTTCCGTATTGGCCAAGCTGGCCTATCCCAGTCTTGTCGGAAACATAGAATAAAAAGGTCAGGCAATTTGTTTGCCTGCTTCTAGTTTTTGTGCCATTGGAGTCTCGCGTATGGATAATGGCAACGGTGGTGTGAGTGGGTCATCCTCTGCAATTTTGGAACCCACCTCGGTTCCAAATGATGTCGATATGGTGGAAACCCGCGAGTGGCTCGATTCTCTTTCTTCGGTTTTACAAACCAGTGGCATTGATAGGGCTGAATATCTTCTAACCCAATTACGCTTAAAAGCCCACACCGCTGGCGTACATATTCCCTTCACTGCAAATACACCTTACATCAATACTATTCCACCGGGCAAGCAACCCGAATATCCTGGCGACCGAGAAATCGAACGCAAAATTAAAAGCTTGATCCGCTGGAACGCCATGGCAATGGTGGTTCATGCCAACGAATTAGACGGAACACTAGGCGGCCATATTTCAACTTTTGCCTCTAGCGCGACGCTTTATGAAGTGGCATTCAACCATTTCTTTCGTGGGCCAGAAACCCCGGGTGGTGGCGACTTAGTTTATTTCCAAGGCCACGCTTCACCTGGTATTTATTCCAGAGCCTTCCTTGAAGGTAGATTTAACGAGCAACAACTTAAAAATTTCCGCAGAGAACTTGAACCAGGCGGTGGATTATCTTCTTATCCTCACCCTTGGCTTATGCCGAATTTTTGGCAATTCCCCACGGTTTCTATGGGCCTTGGACCCATTATGTCCATTTATCAAGCCAAATTTAACCGCTATCTTCAAGATCGTAAAATCGTTCAACCTTCCGACCGCAAAGTCTGGTGCTTTTTAGGCGATGGCGAATGCGATGAGCCCGAAACTTTAGGCGCCATTAATCTTGCTTCCAGAGAACACCTCGACAATCTCATTTTTGTTATCAATTGCAACCTTCAAAGGCTGGATGGCCCTGTGCGTGGTAATGGTAAGATCATTCAAGAACTTGAAGCGGCATTTAAAGGCGCTGGCTGGAATGTTATCAAAGTTGTTTGGGGTAGCGAATGGGATCCAATTATTGCAAGAGATCGCACGGGCATTCTGTTGCACCGCATGAATGAAACGGTCGATGGTGAATACCAAAAATATGCAGTTGAAGATGGCGCTTACTTGCGGGAGCATTTCTTTGGAAAATATCCTGAACTTCTCAAACTTGTTGAAGATTATTCTGATGAACAACTCACCAAGCTTCGCCGAGGCGGGCATGACCCCTTAAAAGTTTATGCTGCTTACAAAGCCGCTACCGAAACCAAGGGCGTTCCCACCGTCGTTCTTGTAAAAACCGTTAAAGGGTATGGTTTGGGTGAAGCGGGCGAAGGAATGAATATTACCCATGGGCAGAAAAAGCTTAAGGCTAAGCATCTATTGGAATTCAGAACTCGTTTCAATCTGCCATTCTCTGATGAAGATGTCAGCAAAGCACGATTCTTTCTTCCAGACCAAAACAGCCCCGAGATCAAATATCTGCATGAACGCAGAAAAGCTTTGGGCGGCTATCTGCCTGTTCGAACTTCCAATGCCCCCGATCTAAAAACACCCGGGATGGAATTCGTCAAGCGTTATGTCTCTGGTAGTGGTGATAAATCACCTTCTACCACCGGGGTGTTTGTTGACATGCTGGGTCAGTTTCTTAAAGACAAAGATATCGGCGCACGAGTCGTTCCTATTATTCCTGACGAGGGACGCACCTTTGGTATGGATCCTTTTTTTACCACTTTCAAAATCTATTCCCATGTCGGGCAGCTTTATGAGCCTGTCGATTCGAAAATGGCTGTTACTTATTGTGAAGCCATCGATGGCCAGATTCTTGAAGAGGGGATAACCGAAGCGGGGGCGATGTCTTCGTTCATCGCTGCAGGAACTTCGTATACCACGCATGGTGTACAGATGATCCCATTCTATATCTATTATTCAATGTTTGGTTTTCAGCGCATTGGCGATCTTGCCTGGGCTGCTGCTGATCTTCGAACCAGAGGCTTTATGCTAGGGGCTACCGCAGGCCGTACCACGCTTAGTGGCGAAGGCCTTCAGCATGAAGATGGCCATAGCCATTTGGTGGCTTCCACCGTGCCCAATCTGGTAGCTTATGATCCTGCTTATGCTTATGAACTCGCCATCATTTTACGGGATGGCATCCGGAGAATGACAGGCCCAACTCAGGAAGATGTTTTCTACTACATCACCCTTTACAATGATAATTACCCCATGCTTCCCATGCCTGAGGGCGCGGAGGAAGGTGTACTCAAGGGTATTTACAAACTAAAAAAATCTTCGATCGAACCCCAAGGGGGCAAGAAGGTTCATTTGTTCGGGAGTGGGCCAATTCTGGTTCACACTTTAAAAGCACAGCAAATGCTTGCAGAGCAATTTGGCATTGCTGCAGATGTTTGGAGTGTCACAAGTTACCGCGAGTTACGCAGAGAATCCTTGGAAGTTGATCGTTGGAATATGCTGCACCCCACTCACACGCCTAAGCTTTCGTATATCGAAAAAATATTAGGTGAAGAGGAAGGGCTTTTTATTGCTGCCAGTGATCATATGCGCTCTGTTCCCGAAATGATTACCCGATGGGTTCCGGGTGGGCTTTTCGCTCTGGGTACCGATGGCTTTGGTAGAAGCGAAACTAGGCCTTCCCTGCGAAGACATTTTGAAATTGATTCAGAATGCATTACGGTGGCCACGCTTTACCAACTTGGCAAAAAAGGTCTGATTGAAACCTCTGTTGTTGCGGATGCAATTACAAAGCTGGGCATCAATCCAGAGAAGATCAGTCCGATGACCGCTTAATTATGTTGTTCCAGCTTTAAATGAGCTGTGAATTTAACCCCCTAGTTTCTTACTTGCAAGGATTTTGTACGATGTCCATTGAATTTAAACTGCAAGCCCTTAAAGAAAATGTCGAGATAGTTGAAGTTAACGCTATCAAGGTAAAGGTCGGAGACCTTGTTACCAAGGATCAACCTTTGATCGAGGTTCAAGCCGATAAGGCAGCACTTGAAGTTCCTTCCCCTGCTGCAGGTAAAATCGCCCAGATACTTATCAAACAAGGGGACCAAGTAAAAATAGGGCAACTTATTTTTGTGATTGATCCGGCGGGTGAGGGCACTGCTGCACCACTTGCTGCTGCACCACTTGCTGCTGCACCACTTGCTGCTGCTCCACAAAATACATCCAAACCTGCTCCAACCACAACTCTTGCACCTGTTGTTGCTGCTGTTCCAGTTGTAGCTACTCCCTCCGCAAAATCCAACCATGTTGTTCTTGCCAAAGGCGATACCGAAGTTATCCCTGCTGGGCCTTCAACCAGAAGAATCGCCAGAGAACTTGGAGTTAATCTTGGCCATGTTTCAGGCACTGGTAGGCATGGCAGGGTTAGCGAAGATGATGTGCGAAGTTTCGTACGGGGTAACGGATCTGGTGGCGCCCATGGTGGTGCAATTTCTGTTCCTCCTCTTCCTAGCTTTGAAGATTTTGGCACCGTGGAAAGGAAGCCCATGTCTGCCATTCGCAGGGCCACTGCTAAGCAGATGTCGCTTTCGTGGAGTATCGTGCCACATGTTACTCAAAGTGATGTTTCAGACATTACCGATTTCGAAGCATTCCGCAAGTCACAATCAAAGGGGCCAAAGTTTACCATTTCAGCTTTCGCAATGAAGGCGGTGGTTGTTCTCCTTAAAGAATATCCTGTATTTAACAGTAGCATTGATGTTGCAGGGAATCAGATCATCCACAAAAAGTTTTATAATATAGGCGTCGCAGTAGATACAGAAAACGGGCTTCTTGTTCCTGTGATCCGCGATGTCGACAAAAAAAGCATTGTTGAACTTGCTGAAGAATTAAGTTCAGTTGCTGAGCGAGCCCGACAGCGCAAACTTGATTCCAAGGATTTGACGGGTGGCACTTTCACCATCACGAACCTAGGCGGGATTGGTGGCACGGGGTTTACCCCAATTGTCAATTACCCTGAGGTTGCAATTCTGGGAATTTCGCGTGGTAGGCTTGAACCGGTTGTTCATCATGGGGAAATTGTTCCACGCTTAATGATGCCTTTGTCTCTTTCATATGATCATCGGGTGATTGATGGCGCGATTGCTGCCCGGTTTACTAGGCGGTTGGCAGAGATGCTGGAAAACCCTTATCAGCTTCTAATTCATGCTTAATTTATGCTTATTGACTACTTTGTTTAAATAAGGATCAAAAGAAATGGCACAGATTCAGGAAACCCAACTGGCTGTTTTAGGCGCGGGACCAGGTGGTTATGCCGCTGCTTTTCTTGCTGCCGACCTCGGCATGAAAGTCACTCTTATTGAGGCTGGGCCCAAGCCGGGCGGTACATGCCTTAATGTTGGGTGCATCCCATCAAAATCAGTTTTACATGTTGCAAAACTTATCCAAGATGCCAAGGAAGCAATACACTTCGGACTGAAATTCGGCGAACCTAAGATTGATCTCAATCTTGTGCGTGGCCATTGGCAGAATGTCGTAAGCACTTTTTCAACCAATTTAGGTCGGCTCTCCGACGCCCGAAAAATCAACTTCGTGCAAGGCAAAGGGAAGTTCACCTCGCCCAACACCATCGAAGTCGAAGGCAAAGGCACCGTCAAATTTGAAAAATGTATCATCAGCACGGGATCTAGCCCAATCATGCCTCCTGCTTTTAACCTCCCCACAAATCGCATAATGGATTCTACCGGCGCTCTCAAACTCGAAGATATTCCTGCTAAGCTTCTGGTCATTGGTGGTGGATACATCGGGATGGAACTTGGTTTTGTTTATGCTTCTTTAGGCAGTAAAGTAACCGTTGTAGAAATGTCAGATGGCTTATTGCCTGGCGCGGATCGCGATCTGGTTATGCCTTTACACCGCAGACTTGAAACCATCTTCCACAAAATCTTCCTTAAAACCAAGGTTGTCAAAGTTGAAGAAGTTGCAAAGGGAATCAAAGCCACCCTTGAGGGCCCTGATGTCACTGAGAAAGAATCTATTTTTGACAGGGTTCTGGTTTCGGTTGGCAGAAGGCCCAATACAAGCGACATCGGGCTCGAAAAAACAGGCCTCGTTTTAGACCAAAAAGGATTCATCCCGGTTGATGACCAAAGGCGTACTGCGGTAGAGCATATTTTTGCAATTGGGGATGTCGCTGGCGATCCAATGCTTGCCCACAAGGCTACTTATGAAGGCAAGATTGCTGCAGAAGTAATTGCTGGCGAACCCGCTGTTTATGATGTCAAAGCCGTTCCTGCGGTAATCTTTACCGACCCTGAAATTGCTTGGTGTGGGCTTACCGAAACCGAAGCAAATGCGCGCGGCATTGAAGTAAAAAGAGTTCGCTTTCCTTGGGCGGGCTCTGGCAGAGCCATGACTCGCAAACGAACCGAGGGGATGACTAAATTGCTGGTAGATCCTAAAACTGAAAGAATTTTGGGCGTTGGTATTGTTGGGGTCGATGCTGGCGAAATGATTGGCGAAGCAATGCTTGCTATTGAAATGGGAACTTGCGCACGCGACCTCGCAATGACAATGCATGCCCACCCTACTCTTTCTGAAACTCTGTCGGAAGCTGCGGAATCTATATTCGGCCATCCCACCCATGCCATGCCCAAGAAATCTTAAACTGCAACTTCACTCGTTTTCAACCCAACATAAAAGAAGGACAGGAGTTATTTCTCCGGTCCTTCTTTCTTTTACAAGATTAGATTTGCCACTTAGTTAGGCAGAAGTTCTGGCCCTTCGCTTACTTTAGAATTGCGGTCTTTCTTTAGTGGTTCCAATTTCAATGGCTCTGCTTTTTTTGGGGAAGGTACTGGTTTCAAAATAGGGTTCGACCCTGGGGCAAGCAAACTCATTCTTGACGCAGGCTTTGCATTTACTGGTGTCCTATTTGATGCGGGCAATGGCGGAATAATTGTTGGTACATCTACAAGCGGTGGTTCGCCACTTTGTATTGCGCTTTCAATATTCTTTGGGGCGGATCTATAACCTGCAAGATTATACTGAAGCAAGGAACTTCTTGCTTGAATACGCACTCTCATTGATGCATCCTTGCTTATCGAATTTTCTAGAGCTTGGCCAACCAAAGGAGAAACCGGCCTGATTTTACTAAGTGCTATCGCTGCTTCTGCCCTTACTGAGGGCTTTTTATCGGTGGCTAACGCATCGATTAACACAGGCACAATCACAGGAAAAACTATCGGATCAAATTGCCTTAACTCTGATGCGGCATCGGCTCTTTTGTCTTCATCCCCATCAGTTTTAAGTATTCCGATTAACTCGGGCACTCTTTCAACGGGATTTTTAACAGGCTTCTTGCCAAAGAACAAACTGCCATTAATTACTCCTGCTTGCACAGGACCCATGCTGGCAACACCAAGCATCATTACTAAAAAAAAGCGACTGTCCATGATTCCCTCCAAACAGCCAGTAACAAACAAATAACCATAAGCGATAGGTTTTCAAATCGACCAACCAAAGGATTTACCCATGGATATTGCCTGGTTAGGAATGCTAATTTCTCGCAAAGAAACCTTAATACCGATACACTTTCACATTCTGAAAAAATCTGTAACGCTTAAAAGGATGGATTGGGTTGGGAAGAATTTGCCGAGACTTTAAAATGCCCGTACAATCGTTACATTTTAAGGCCTTTATGCCTATGGTATTTATGCCTAGTAAGGTTATGATAATCACCTTGATACGACTTATTTAATTGAAAGGCTGTTGACATGATTCGCATCGGACTAGCTGGCATTGGCTTCATGGGAATGATTCATTACCTTGCCTCACAAAAACTTAAAGGCGCTAAAGTTACTGCAATTTCTAGCAGAGATCCTAAAAAACTCGCAGGCGACTGGCGTGGGATTCAAGGCAATTTCGGCCCCGCTGGCACTCAAATGAACCTTTCTCAGCAACAAAAATATGAAAACTTTGAAGACATGATTGCAAATCCAGATATTGATCTGATCGATATCTGCTCCCCTACTCACCTTCACCCAAGCATGGCCATTGCTGCCCTCAAAGCAGGCAAGCATGTGCTCGTCGAAAAGAGCATTGCATTAGATATCAAATCTGCCGATGCGATGCTAAAAGCTGCAAAAACTGCAGGTAAACTGTTAATGGTTGCGCATGTTCTGCCTTTCTTTCCCGAATTCGCTTTTGCTGCGGAAGCTATTAAATCTGAGAAATTTGGCAGGCTTCAAGCTGCGCATTTTGTCAGGGTTATTTCCAAGCCTGATTGGTCGAGCGACATCAATGATAGTTCTAAAACCGGTGGCCCCGCTGTTGATTTACACATCCACGATACTCATTTCATAGGGCTGATTGCAGGTGTTCCGGGCAGGATTTTTTCTAACGGCATAACCCGAAACGATGGCACCGTTGAGTTCCTTACCACCCAATATTTGTATGGGGATAATGGCCCTGCAATTTCCTGCAGCAGTGGTGCACTTAATATGAATGGCAGAGCTTTTGCCCATGGGTTTGATATCTACATGGAAAAAGCCACCCTTACTTATCATTCTGCAGGTCAGCCTCTTACTTTACTCACCAAAGATGGCAAATCCAAACAACCAACTCTAAGTGGTGTTGGCGATCCTCTTATTGCCTTCACCCGAGAAATTCAAGCCGCAGTTAATGGGGTGGTAAAAGGGATCGAACCAGAATTATTGAGTGGCGAGCTTGCACGAGATGCCTTGGTTTTATGCCACAAGGAAATTCAATCCGTAAATACCGAGAAAGTGGTGATCGTAGGCTAGGAAAGCCTAGGCCGAGGATTGGCGAAACCCCAAACCGCCCCTTTTACCAATAGAGTAAAATTCGGATTATTCTTAGCTTTTTCCTAAAGCTCATTCTTTGCCTTACCCGAATAGAACATATAGCTTCCTATAGGTTTTATTTGGGTGGGGTTTATTCATGGGCTTTCAGAAATCAATTTACCAGTTCTTGATTCCTTTAACCGGAATTCTGTTTTCTGCAATCGGGTGCCAGATTTATTACCCGTACGAGCCCTTCATCAGAACTCTGCAACCTGATTACGCCAACTTAACCGCTGAATCTTCTTCGAATTCAAAATGCAAAGTCGCAATCTTTTTTATTGAGGATTTTGATTTCTGTGATTGTTCTGGTTTTCGTGAATTAAATGCGCAAGTAAGAGCTTCTGGTTTTAATAATACTTACTTTGGCTATTTGTACCACGCCTATCAGTTCGCCAAAGATATTGAAACCCTTCACCAGAAAGACCCTGAAATGCGATTTGTAATCGTAGGCCATGGTTTGGGTGGCAGTGCTGCATATTGGCTTGCAGGCAAAGTAAACCCCATTCCCGTGGATCTTCTGGTTACCTTGAATTGCCACGAAAATCTTTGGGGGAAACCGCACCCAAATATCATTGATAATCTGCATCTTCCCGTGGGTGATACTTCAAAAACGGAAGTGCTCAAATGCGTTTTGGGTAAAGATTGCCCAATCGAAAAATCTCTTGATGGCCACATGGTCATCACGCAAATCGCAGCCATTGCCAAGCAGATTGAAGAATCCCAAAAAGGGAAAGCGCCCCCAAAAGACGAATGGGATTTCTTGAAGCCCAAAGAAGACGCTGGTAAAAAGAAATTGGGGCAACCTTCGCCGCCCCGCATTTTGCAAAACTCAATCTAATCGATAAAATCGATAGCAATTTTTAACCCATTGCCACTGGGTTACGAAGAATGCCTAAGCCTTCGATTTCGACTTCACAAAGATCACCTGCCTTAAGGAAAACAGGGGGCTTTTTCGCAATTCCAACTCCAGGCGGAGTACCTGTAAAAATCAAATCTCCGGGTAACAAAGTCACCACTTGAGTCAAGTAAGCAAGAATTTCACCCACAGAAAAGATAAGCTGACTGGTGCTGCTATCCTGCATGGTCTGACCATTCAACCTAAGCTTGATCCCTAATTTATGGGGATCAGGAATTTCATCACAAGTAACTAGATAAGGGCCACAGGGTGCAAAGGTATCGAATGTTTTTCCAGCCATCCATTGCTTACCATCTTTTTCCAATTGCCAATCTCTTGCAGAAACATCATGCCCAATGGTGTATCCTGCCAGCCAATTAATGGCATCATGCGCTTGAAGATTTTTGCCTTTTTTACCAACAACCAGAACCAGTTCTGCTTCGTAATCAACTTTAGAACTAACAGGTGGGAGAAGAATTGGTTGATCATGGCCTGTCAAAGCAGTAGGAAATTTGCTGAAAAGAACAGGTTCCTTGGGGATGGGCATACCACTTTCAGCAGCATGATCTTTATAATTCAAGCCAATGCAAACAACCTTGTTGGGATCAATCACGGGTGATTGAAAAACGATTTTATCATCAGCAATTTTAACAGCCTTGGGTGAACCGCCCAACGCCTTCACCTTTTCCAACGCCTCATCACCGGCCTCTAAAATAGCTTTTACACTTGAAGGCAGGGAAGAATCCGTGGCATTGATATCGATATGGGAGCCATCATGAAAAAGTACCGCTCTGTTTCCTTGTGGGGTTTGAATCGTCGCTAATTTCATTTCTAAATCTCCTTGGTTTAAAGTTTACAATGATAAGATACAATTCCCTGTGCTGATTGCCAGCATCAAGATGACTTCCAGGAATACGGAAGGTATTTTGCAAGAAGACATAGTTTTCTAAAAGTACTAATCTTCACCCTGTTATTAAACAAATTGAAATTATTCTTCCGCATTTTATCGAGAATCGCTTTGTAAGTATGCAGCATTGCAAGATAAATACCCCTTGCGTTGCCATCCAGATATTGGGTTAATTCCTGTGCTTGTTCATAGTATTCCCCCGCCCTATTAGCTTGAAACTCAAGCAAATTATAAAAGCTTTCATCCCTTACATTCTTACTTAATTTAATTTCATCGTAATTGAACCTAACCATATCTTCCTGCGGAAGATAGATTCGGCCCCGTGCGTAATCCTCTTTGATATCCCGAAGAATATTGGTCAATTGCAACGCTATTCCTGCAGATTCAGCTGGTAGCAATGCCTTTTCGGAATTAAACCCCCAAAGGTGAATGCAACATAAACCAACTGCTGACGCCACTCGGTAGCAATATTGGTAAAGCTCATCAAATGTTTGATAACGAGAAATGTCGAGATCCATTGCAACCCCATCCAAAACATCAAGCAAATAGCGCATCGGGATTTGATGCCTTTGAACCATTGCAGCAAAAGCTGGATGGATTGGATGACTGAACTGGCCGTTGAATGCGCCTAAAGTTTGCTCGCGCCAAATACCCAAGGCTTTTCGTGTTTTATCAATCTCGCCTGGTTCATCTGCAATATCATCACTGATGCGCATGAATGCGTAAAGCGCACACATGGAATCGCTTTTTAATCTGGGCAGAAGATGAAAGGTGAGGTAAAAATTCCCAGCCTGATCCTTGGCTATCTTCCTGCAATAATCAAAGGATTCTTTTTGTGAGAGCATCCTGCTTCCAACTCCTAAACAATGAAGGTTGCTGCAACTAAGATTTCCTAAGGAGTGGCAGGCGTTTCAAAAGCGATTTCCCTAAAATCATCATCTTTTCCCATTTGGAAAGCGATGGCCTAGTTTCCCAAACCTTGTAGTTCAACTTCTTTATTTTACCAAGAATAGAAAGCCCACCCTCCATAAATAATTCCAAGTCCACCTTTCTAGCCTTGGGCACCATGCTTAACAATGGGCTTCCCATAAAAAACATTTTTTCAGTACGATCCACCAAATCGGCCATCATTGATTCAAAAGCTTGGTTCTGGTTACGCTTGCCAAAATCTTCCGAACTATAATTAAATTTCGACCTACATTCTGCAGGAATATAAATTCTGCCTATCAAGAAATCCCTAGCTACATCCTGCCAGAAATTGGTAAGTTGCAGCGCGGTACAAATATAGTCTGAATAAACAGCTTTTTCTTCGTCGTAAGTTTCCCACAGCAGCAAAACCAACCTCCCCACAGGATTCGCAGAGTATTTGCAATATTCAAGTAACTGTTCATAAGTCTGATATTCAAGCACCAATTGATCCTGCTCAAAAGCAAAAATTAGGTCTTTAAATAGTTGTTCAGGAATCTGAAACCGCGTGATGGTTGAAGCCAAGGCTACGAAAATCGGATGGTAAGGCTTTCCCCTATAACAATCGCTTAACTCTAAGCGCCACCATCGCAAATATTCCAATGCTTGGCGACCACCACCTGTTTCATCACCCAGATCATCCGCCCATCTGCAAAAAGAGTAGACCGCATGAAAATGGGGTATCAAGGATTTGGGAAGAAGCCTAGAAACCACGCTAAAATTTTCGTAATTGTTATTGGTAAAGTTAAGGCAGAACTGGCGGGAAAACTCAGGTGATGAAACAGAATAGGCTCTTTCGGGCCCGAATTTAGCTAACGACTTTTTAAAAAACTCACTCATAAGTACGATTGTAATCAATCTCTGATTCACTTGCTAAAAAAACATTGCCCTAAAATGGAAGCAAGACCCTAATGTTAATCAGAGTCTTGCTTCCATTACTTAAGCTATTTGGTTATTGAATAATCGCAGAGGTAGTATCATCTTGAGCTGCTACTTCGCCAGCCTTCGAAGGCAGCAATTCTTGGCGATAAATCGGAACATCTCTAGGGGCTTCAATGCCAAGTCGAATTTTGCCTCGGTCTATATCCACCACGGTAATACAGACATTCTCTCCAATATAAATCTTTTCTCCAAGTTTACGGCTTAATACTAACATATCGCAACCCTCCTGCGCGCGAATCAAACTTGTGCATCATACTAGGAATGTACCCCACAAAAACTGAATGCAAGTCGATTCAAAGCTTTAATCCTTATGGGTTTGAGAGTGCTGGATGTTAAATTCATCACAATCTGAATAGCAGTCACAAATTCCTTCTGGAGGGCTTAGGATTTAATCCAAAGCCCGATCAAATCGAACCTTTCGAGCGTAGTGCCCATCATTTTCAATATTTTCAAACTGGGCAATCTTTTACTTTAAATCGCTTTTACCTAGCAACAGATCAATAGTACTTTTTAATAGCAGTTGGATTTCCTCATGCTTCATTTCATCAAAGTGGCCTAAAGTAAAACAAGCGGTCCTACCCTCTGGGTTATCCCTCATCCAAACGATGGGCTCGACCTTTCCCCCGGGCACGGATTTACCCTGCAGCAATACCTTTGCATCTTTGACAAGCGGATTCACCTTATAAAGGTGTGAAGCCAACTTTTCATCTTTAACCTTGTTAAAATTGATGTTTTTAAAATGATCTGAAACAGGCAAAATCTGCGTCAAAGAATTAGCAACCTCATGCCCCTGATAATTACAACCCAAAACCTCTTTATCAAACTCCTTCCATTCTGTAAATCCAGTAGGTAGTTTCACATTGGGCGCAAACCCATGGGTTGCAGTCCGGATTGCAAGTAAAGGCTTCCCCTTGTGGATATACTCTTTTAGCATTTTCATTTCTTCCGTTGGCACACCCCTTCTTCTCAAACTAAGCACAAGTAAATCTGCAGAATCAAGCATATTTAAACCAGGGAGACTGCCAAACCTCGCTTCAGATGAAAATGCAAATTGAGATTGATACTCTTTCCCAAGGCGTGCCAGCGCAAACTCTGGAATCCAAATTCTTGATTTATAAGCATCTTCTGCAGCAACAAATAAAACCCGGGGGCGCTTATCTTCTTTAAACCGAAATTCCTTACCACCTAATATCTGATTACTGCTTATAGTAGGGCACCAGAACTTCTCGATATGTTCCACAACTAGGTCGGTACCGGTAAAATGGCTTACAAATGGCGCTTTTTCCGGATTGTACATGGTATCGGTAAGATCTCGAACCAGTGCAACCTTCATACCCTGCTGAACCATTTGCCTGATGGAAAAGGGCCGGCCCAACACACACATATTGGTATGCACGCCAAGCACCAATACATGGGTAACCCCTTTTTGCTTCATCAGGTAAAAAGCTTCAGCACTATCAGTAATAGCATCTTGGGGGAAAATCTCGATTGCATCAATTTGCCTAGTCCAAGCGCGATAATTTTTACATTTAGGAATAGAATCATCTCCACCATCAGTGTCATCGATTGGAAGTTTTTCTTCCTGTGTTGAATCCAGTTTGCACCACCGCATCAAAGGAGTTTTCGTTACAACCACCGGGGCGTTTTTTGCAACCAACCTTTGGGGAGTATCCTTATAAAAGTCCAGCGTATCACTGGGGCAATGAATAATAGTCGCCCCCTTCTCCCGGGCTTTCTTTAAAAAAAGATTTACCGTGGGGGCCATCTCGCCCACCCGAACCGAAGCATTATTGCTCCAATGCTTGTCCCACATATCGCAAACAACCACTGCAGTTTTTGCTGCAATCCATTTCTCTTCTATAATCTCTGTTGCCCAATCCTTTTTATCGCCCTTGATTTCTTTCTTTAATCTTAAAACCAAGCTTAACCCCGCTTTTTCTTCAGAAACCGAATGCCCTATTTCCGAATAAAACAACGGGGCCATCAAAGCTAACGCCATCAGGAAAGTTAAACGCAGTAATTGATTCATTGTTTTAATCCTGAAATATAGTTGCTAAGAAGCAAGCACTTATGCCACAATATTGACATAATGGTTTAGTTCCTTCCTAATTGCAATCAGGAAAATTGAAGCTGATGCCGCTTAATTCCCATAATTACCAGCACCCAAAGTTTAATCGCAGGCAAGCGATTCAAGCGGGTGCAATTGGATTAATGGGATTGGGAACCAATCATTTACACGCTTTAAGGGCATTAGAAACAACCACAGCAAAACCTAAGATCAAAGCCAAATCTGTAATCTTTATTTTTCTTTCAGGTGGCCTGTCTCAAATCGATAGCTTTGATCCTAAACCAAATGCCCCAGAAAATATCCGTGGCGAGTTCAAACCTATCGCCACCCAAACCCCCGGGTTTACTATTTGTGAACATCTTCCAATGCTTGCAGCGCGCAGTTCCAAATGGGCTTTGCTTCGATCTTTAACTCATCGCTCCAGCGATCATTCTGCTGGGCATTTGATCATGATGAGCGGGCGTTCTGAAATCCCTGCGGGGTTTGACCCTAACAAACCTAAAACCTCGGATTGGCCCTCAATTGCATCAATCATTGGAAATGTGACTAAACCGACCAACAACCTTCCCCCTGCGATTGTTTTGCCCGAGAAGTTGGTTCACAACTCGGGCCGGGTTATTCCCGGACAATTTGGCGGGCAAATGGGCAACCGGGGCGACCCCTGGTTTATCGAGGCTTCTCCTTTCGATTCCAAAGCTTATGGTGCCTTTCCCACTCATGAATTTGATCATCAACAAAGAGAAACCAAAGGATTAAAACGGGCCTTTGTCGCCCCCAATCTTTCTCTCCCAGAATCCTTGACGCATTCCCGTTTGCAAAATCGATTTTCTCTCATTAAAAATCTTGATAAACAAGTGCGCGATCTCGAAACCGTGGCTACCCTCAATCAATTCGATCGCTTTCATCAAGGCGCGCTTTCACTCCTTGTAGACCCTAAAGTCAGAACTTGTTTTGATATTAATGCTGCTCCGGAAAAAAAGCAGGAACGCTACGGCAAAAATTCTTTCGGTTGGTCGCTTATGATGGCAAAAAATTTAGCGGAGGCCGGCGTTCCGCTCATCCAAGTTAATCTTGGAAATAATGAAACTTGGGATACGCATGGCAATGCTTTTCCCCACCTTAAAGAAAAACTTCTGCCACCAACCGACCGAGGCCTTTCTGCGCTGCTTGATGATCTTGAAGAAACAGGATTACTAGAAAGTACCCTTGTAGTTATGGCAGGCGAATTTGGCCGAACGCCTAAAATTTTCGGGCTACCTGCACATTACAAACTCCCGGGCAGAGACCACTGGGGGGCTGTTCAAAGCGTTTTCTTTGCTGGGGCCGGCATTCCTGGCGGTACTGTTGTGGGTAGCTCCGACAAGAACGGCGGATTTCCTGCCACCGAACCTTACACCCCAGAAAGTTTTGCTGCAACCATCTATCATGCTCTTGGGATTCCTTCCAACGCCGTTTGGCATGATGCCACCCAACGACCAAACAATATTTATTACGGCACCCCCATCCCTGCTTTTTCTTAACTCAATTTTCATCTATTTAATTTTTCACAAATCGTTACCATGTAAATATGATTATCTCCCTAGATAAGGCGATTATGAAGCTTGCTTTTTACTTATGTACTTTCGTTACATTTTTCTTCACCTGTAGTTTTTTGCCGGGCGCTGAATTTTTCGCTAAAGGCTTGGTGGTTTCTGTTTCGCAACCCGGATCTGATGCTGGATTACGAATCCTTAAATCTGGTGGAAATGCCGTTGATGCTGCTATTGCAACCGCATTTGCTCTTGCTGTGACCCACCCCGCGGCAGGCAATATCGGCGGCGGAGGATTCATGGTGGTGCATCCACCGTTTGGCAAAGGGGAACCAACTGTTTTTGAATACAGGGAAATGGCACCCAAAGCAGCTTTCGAGCATATGTACACAAAAACCGACGGAATGTTCACCCACAAAGTTTCAGGGGTGCCCGGCACCGTTCGCGGCCTAGCTTTGGCGCACCAGCGCTTTGGTTCAATACCATGGAACCAGCTTCTTCTACCTGCGATTGAACTTGCTGAAAATGGCTTTCCTGTAAGCAAACAACTTGCTAATTCTTTAAATGGGCTACTCTCAACCTCTAAGGAATTCGAGGAACTTCAGCGGGTTTTCAAGCCAACTAATGGCACTAATCTTTGGCAAACAAACGATATTTTTATTCAGAAAGATTTAGGAAACACCCTGTCAAGGATCGGAAAATTTGGCCCGGATGAATTCTATCTTGGAACCACCGCTGATCTTATTACCAATGAAATGAAAATGGGGAACGGGCTAATAGGCAAAAGCGACCTAGCACTTTATCAAGCTAGGGAAAGAAAACCTATCAAAATTGAATACAAAGGGCATTCAATTTACGGTTCACCACCCCCTAGTTCAGGAACTATTACACTGGGCCTGATGCTCAACATGATCGAACCTATAGACATCAAAAAAATAGGGCGTTGGTCGCCTGAAACTTTCCATCTTTTGATCGAAACTATGAAGCGGGCGTTTTGCGAACGAGCTAGGCATCTTGGAGATCAAGGGTTTGTGGATATCCCTGCATCGCTTCTTGATAAAGAATTCGCAAAAAAACTTGCAGCTACTATCAACCTTCAAAAAGCAACTCCTAGTGTTGATCTCGCCAAGGATTTCAATATCGTCAAGGAAAGCGATGACACCACACATTTCTCAATCGTTGATGGGCAAGGCATGGCAGTAAGCAACACCTACACTCTTGAGCAAAGTTACGGATCCAAGGTAATGGTAAAAGGCGGCGGATTTCTTCTTAATAACGAGATGCTCGATTTCAACTGGATTCCTAAGGAAACAAATAAATCGGGAAGAATCGGCACCAACGCAAACCTAATCCAGCCCGCAAAAAAAATGCTCAGCTCCCAGACCCCAGTTATTGTTTCAAAAAATGGCTCACCCTTTCTTGTTACAGGCAGTCCGGGAAGCAGAACCATCATCAACACGGTCTTTAACATCATCATCAATGTCATCGATTTTGAAATGACCGTACAAGAAGCAGTGGATTCCTCCCGACTTCATCATCAATGGTTCCCTGACAAAGCTTATTTCGAAGAAGCGAATAATGCAAAGTACGATGCCAACATGAAAAAGCTTCGCACAATGGGGCACGATATTTCATCCAGAAGCCAAGGGGATGCTCATTCAATTCTTATCGATCCCAAAACAAAACTATTACACCCGGGATTAGATCGCCGCATTGGGGGTGGCCTCGCAGGTCATTAATTTTTATGAATCAACATAACGCAGATAGCAACTGGGATATCCATGTAAAGTACTGGGGCACCAGTGGCAGTATTTCTGCGCCTTTAAAACCTTCCAGTGTTACAGAAAAAGTCATTGCTTCGATTTGCACCTTAATCAAGGGGGGCCACCTTAAAAATATCGACCATGAAAACCTTGAATCAAGTGTTGCAAAATTAGTTCATAACCATTTGCCTTTTTCCTCAAAATCCACTTTTGGGGGAAACACCTCTTGTGTTGAGATCAATACGAAAGACTGCATGATTGTGATTGATTGTGGCACCGGCGTAATCAACTTTGGAATCAATCTTGAATCAAAATGGGAACAGACACCAAACGAAAAAAGAAAAGGCGTGATACTATTAAGCCATATGCATTATGACCACTTGTTCGGCCTGCCCATGTGCCAGTCCTTTTACAACCCAAATAATTCTTTTGATCTTTATGGGAGTGAAAAGGTTGTCGGCAACCTCCTTGAATTTTTTGGCCAAAACTCAGATATGGTCAATTCGCTTTATCCACCGATTTTGTCGAAAATCAAAGCCATTAAGAAAATCTCAACTTTCGAAGAAAACTCTCCCCTTGAAATCGGATCGACAAAAATCACCCACTACGCCCTCAATCATCCGGGTGGTTCAAATGCATACAAAATTGAATGCAATGGAAAATCCTACATCTACGCATCTGATCACGAGCAATTGACCGAAACAGATAACGGCCTTGCAAACTTCTCTAAAAATGCTGATGCAATTTATTTGGATGGGCAATTTCTGCTTTCTGAATATCTGGGCCATTCTGGTATTGGTTGCGGGTTTCCTTCTAAACGGATTGGATGGGGTCATACCCCAATGGAATGGTGTTTACTAACCGCTTTTGCTGCCAATGCCAAATCGCTGCACTTAGGCCATCGAGATCCCCAACGCGCCGACATCGATACCGAAAATATCTTGAAGTATTTAAAGGGGCTTGCTGAAGAATTGGGCAAAACAAACCAGCAAAACTGCCCAGAAATCTTATTTTCGCACGAAGAATTGGACATCTTCATTTAGCCTGAATTTCTTAAATGATTCTTCTCGGTTTTTCAAAATATCGCTTTATTTATCATATCGCTTACTATTTTTTCCGATTTTAACTTTAACCTTTGAGTTTTTCCACCTGTCTGCCGATAAATCCTTAGGCTTATTTAGCTTAAACCTTTTAGCCAGGCACAATGCCTTGCTAACCAAAGTAACAGGTGGAATTCAAACTCGATGACCCCTCTCAATAAACTTACAACCACGCTGAAACAAACTGGGTTGATCAAATTTTTAAGTCACCTTGCAGAACAATTTTCCGACATCATGCTCAAAGATCTTTCCATGGGCGCCATTGGGAAAGATCGCAAAGTTGATTTTCTCGGAAAAACAGTAACCAACTTCGGTTCAGATAGCTTCCTCGGATTGGATCAAGATGAACGGGTTAAAGATGCACTAAGAAACGGCATTGAACGCTGGGGTTCCCACAACGGGGCTTCCCGTGCTTTTTCTAGCGTCGAAACTAATGTGCTAGCGGAAGAAAAACTTGCAACCTGGCTAGGCATCGAATCTGTTTTGATTTATCCATCAGTTACCTTGGCAAATGTAGGCGCCATCCCGGGGCTTGTTGGCAAACAAGATATTATTGTACTCGATCAGCACTGCCATAATTCGATTCAGGAAGGGGCAAAAATCGCCAAGGCCAACGGTTCACAAGTTCTTTTCTTTGAACACTGCGACCCAACTTCATTATCAAAAGTTTTACAATCTGCAGGCAAATACCGTCATGCGCTTGTAGCAATTGATGGTATCTACAGTATGAGCGGGGTAATTCCTCCGCTTAAAGAACTGAACAAAGTTTGTATGGATAATAATGCCATTCTTTATGTTGACGATGCGCATGCGACCGGAGTCGTAGGAATCAAAGGTCGGGGAACGGTTCTCGATGCTGTGGGCAATTACGAAAACATTCTATTGGTAGGATCTTTATCCAAGGGATTTTCCTGCCTAGGAGGGTTCATCGGTTGCACTCGAGAAATGAAGAGCCTTCTGAAATGGAAGTCTAACACCTTTATTTTTGGTGGTCCGGTCGGGCCCCCTTATCTGGATGCAATTTGTACTGTTTGCGATATTTTGTCTTCATGCGAATATGAACTCATCATTGGAAAACTCAAACGAAATCTAAATCTTTTAGTGCAGGGATTACGAAGCCAAGGACTCCAGGTTTTAGGCGGGGCAACCCCGATTGTTTCAGTAGTGGTTGGCGATGAAGAGCAAACCCTAAAGGCAGGCCACATTCTGTTTCAAAAAGGTTTTTATGTACAATCGGTGATCTTCCCTGCTGTGCCTTATCATGGGGGTGTGCTTCGAATTCAGGTCAATGCCAACCACAGACCAGAATCGGTAAAAGATCTCGTCAATGCATTTAAAGAGCTTCAAAAAGAGATTGAATTTCCAACTGCGGTCTTGAAAAATGTTGCCTGATAAACCCAAAGTTTTTGTACTGATGTTGTTTAAAAGCTCTTAAGCTGCTTCTGATTTAAATTGATTCGCTGTTTTTGAAACAATTAAATCCAAAACTTGCCCAACTGTGGAGATTTGTTCCAAATCGGCCTGAGAAAGCCTTATTTTAAACTGTCGCTCAACCTGCGAAATAACACTTACGATATCAACCGAATCCAATCCTAAGCCATCCCTGAGTGTGATTTCATCACTTAAATCTTGATGCCTTACACCTAGATCGTTTTCAATGATGTCTGCAATGGTTGACCTGATTTCTTCACGATTCATTTCAAATGCCCTCCTTGGCAATAAACTTCTGGGAAATCCATTCCCAATAATTCCATCGAACCTAATTGCGTTTTAAATTCGCCATTTCCATCTCAACCTTATGGCCATCCTCCAACCAGGATTGCTTCACAATCCTGTCGGTACCATCAAACCATAGATCAGTGTTCGATTTGCTAAAAACTTTATACTTATTAACATTAACATTTTGCCCAGCAATGCTGAATTGCTGTTGCCCTTGGAACTGCAGGTTCCCATCGACATCCTTGCCTGATTCGGCATCGATAAGTGGGATTAAGCCTTTACGCTTTGCAGGTTCGGGCAGACACCAGAAGGTGGTGGCCCAAGCTTCCCCACGGGATATCTTTTCCTGGTTGTTAACTCGCACGCGCATCCCGGGGCCTTCTTTTACTGCAAGCATGGAATACTTTGTACCGTTGTCATTGGTCGAAGTTTCAATCCTCTGTAGGGAACCATCTTTCCAGACTTCCTTACCATGAAAACTATAGCGGTAGGTGAATACCAAATAAGCATTAACCACCAACTCGGTATCAATGGAGGTGGTGGTAGTGCCATCCTCTGCCTTGGTGATATTCATAACCATTTCACCAGCAGGTTTGCCATCGATTTTAATTTTAAACAATCTAGTTTCAGAATCAGCAAAAGCAAAACCACCCAAGGTTAGAAAAGGAACCAGGAAAGCGATGAGGTGAGAAACTTGTTTTGAAAACTTGGCAGCGCAACTCATGGCAATCTGCCTCCTTATTAAAAAGATAAATCTGCAAGCATTGTTTATACAGTGCTTGGCAGGAAAAATCCAATAGAAGATGGAAGTCTTTTTCCAGATGCCCCAATCACCGCAAATACCCCGGCACAAGATAGGTGAATGGGGGCAAATAGGCCTGCAGTAATGTTATTAACCCGATAACACTTGCAAGAAAAATGCTATGCCAAATGACGGCCCTGAAAATATCTGCTTCCTTGCCCAATTGGCCCGTTGCCGAAGTTGCCACAACTATGCTTTGAGCATCAATCATTTTACCCATTACGCCACCCGTACTATTGGCAGTACAAATAAGAACCTCGGCTTGTGGGAGAGAAAGGTGCTGGAATATTCCCGCAGTATGAATTTCACCAGCAGTAATTTTTTGCAAACTGCCAAATAAGGCATTGCTACCCGCATCCGTCCCTGTAAGAAACACCCCAAGCCAACCTAAAATTGCAGCGAAAAAGGGATACATAAAACCTGTTTGGGCAAACGCAACCCCAAGCGTGGCATCCATGCCTGCATAGCGAGTCAAATAACTAAGGCCTAGCATAAACATGATGGTAAGAATGGGCACCGTCATTTGATCTATCGTTTGACGCAATACTTTAAAAAACTGATTAATCGTCATGCCAAGCAAAGGGATGGAAATCAATGCGGCAAGAAACACACTAGAGCCAGGCGCAGTCAACCAGATAAAGTTAAACTCTCCTTTTTCCTTTTTTTGTTCACCCAGACTAGAGTCATGCAATTTGGCATCGCGTAAAACTTCTTCATGCAATCCGGGCAAAGTAATTTTATAACTTGACTTCAAAGGCCCAAAAATTTCAACAGGCCCCTGCCCTTCCTTCTGCTTTACAATTCCAGCAAGAAGCAAAAGAACCGACATTAAGACATAAGGCATCCAAGCTTTAGCAACTTTGCCTGTAGTCAACTCTTCCGCATGGAATTGAATGGCCTTCCCACCTTTAGCAGGAAGTATTTCTTTAGGTTTCCACACTTTCAGAAATAAAGCAGTTACAACTAACGAAAACAAACCACCCCCGATATCTGTCATAGGATAAAGAATCAATCCTTCGAAATAATTATGCATGGTTGCAAAGAAGTATTGAAAAAGGGCGAAAGATCCACCCGCAGCCAGCAATGCGGGCCATACTTCAAAGGCTTGCTTGAATGTGCATAAGCAACAAATCATATACGCAGGAACAACAAGGGAAAGTAAAGGCAATTGATGACCTGCCATGGTACTAAGAACTTCCGTTGGAATTCCAGTGACGCCAGTCAGGGTGATCAGAGGGGTACCCAATCCGCCATAAGCTACAGGCGAGGTATTGGCAAGCAAACACAAAACCGCAGCTTGCAAAGGGTGAAAACCAAGGCCGACTAAAATGGCGGCACAAATAGCAACAGGTGCCCCAGCCCCAGCAGCGCCCTCAAGAAATGCCCCGAAAGCAAAAGCAATCAGAATGGCCTGCAGCCTGCAATCATTCGACAAACCCGCAACTGAGCGCCTCAAAATTTCAAATTGCCCAGTGCTTACGGTCATATTGTAAAGCAGCATTGCATTAAAAACAGTCCAGCCAATGGGCAGCAAACCAAATAGCGCCCCGTTCACAAAAGCCATCGAAACAATAACCAAGGGCGTGCCATAAACAAAATAAGCAAGAAGTCCCGCTACAAGTGTTGCTCCTGCACCAGCAAGGGGCGCAGACCAGCGCGAAACCACCAGCAACCAAAAAAGAACAATTACAGGTAAAGCTGCGACCGCAGTAGACCAGAAAACTGATGCTGAAACCAAGCCAGCTAAGGGATCAAGCTGTTGGATAAAAGCCACTGCCCAAAACACAGGAGAGTTAACCATCATTTTTCCTAATCAAGTTTTAACATTCAACATAAGTCACGATTTTAGATTGTTTGAGTATCATTGCAAGAAAATGAATGCCAATCTTAATAAAACATAACCATGAAGGTTTTATTTGTACTCGCCTTATGCCAGTAGCCAAAACCACCAAGGGAAACAAACCTAGGCATGACTTCAACTTTTGACTACCCAGATCACCGCACCTCAAAGCTGAAAAGCCTAGATGCCCGCTGGAAAGTTGCAGGATTTTTCATTGCAATGCTTTGTATGGCCTTTTTAAAAACACCAACATTTGCTGTAGTGGGCTTTGGGGCATCTTTGATTTTATTAGTTGGCACTTGGCCGGATTTAGGCTGGTGGTTGCCAAGGATTTGCTGGATCGTCATCAGCCTTCTTGTTTTTATTCTACCAACCCCCTTTCTAACACCGGGTGAAACCATATTCGAATGGGGGATAATAAAAGCGAGCAAAGAAGGATTGGAAACCTCACTGCTGATTTTTTTGCGGGGTCTTGCAATCAGCACCCTTGCCCTTGCCTTGATTGGAAGTTCGACCATTTACGATTTGGTTCGAGGAGCAAACGGCCTCGGGCTACCTTCTAAAATAGGCTCAATATTCTGGCTGGGGTTCAGGCATCTCGATCTTCTTTCACACGAGTTCAAGCGCATGCGCATTGCTCTTCGCGCCAGAGGTTACAAAATAAAACCAGGCTTTGGTTCCTATAAAACCATTGCTTGGCTTAGTGCAAACATGCTTGTCAGGGCGTTGGATCGCAGTGAGCATGTGGGCTTGGCAATCAAGGCGCGCGGATTCCATGGAGTCTTTACTTCCATCGAAACACCCAAAACCACCTTGCATGAACTTGGCTTTTTCTTTGCAATGCTTCTACTCCCATCCCTCCTTTTAATCCTAGATTTTTGGCTGGGTAACTAATTCATGATCAATTCCATTATCGATATCCTTCAACTTTCGCACTCCTACGCAGATGGCACCAAATCTATTCATCACCTCAATCTCAGGATCAACCCGGGCGAATCTGTTGCAATCATTGGGCCGAACGGCGCAGGAAAAACCAGCCTTTTTCTTTGCCTTGCTGGGCTTGTCTCCTTTCAGGCATCAACCTTTAACATTTCCGGGATCAATGCATTGGAAGGAAACAACAAATCTCTTCTTCCTTCGAAAGCTGCTTTATTATTTCAAGACAGTGATGATCAATTATTCTGCCCAACCGTGGAGGAAGATATCGCATTTGGCCCTATGAATCAGGGGTTAAGCAAATCCGAAGTGAAGCAACGGGTGGAAATTGCACTTGAAGAAGTTGGCCTGCTCGAAAAAAGAACCAAGGTTCCTCATCAATTATCAGGAGGCGAAAAAAGACGGGCCGCCTTGGCGGGCTTACTTGCAATGAACCCAGATATTCTTCTCCTTGATGAACCCTCGCAGTTCTTAGATCATCGCTCTAGAAGATCACTGATCAATATCCTCAATAAAAACACGCACACCAAACTGATTGCAACCCATGATTTTGAAATGGCGCTAGAAACTTGCACTCGGGCCATTCTGCTAGATCAGGGTAAAATTTTTGCTGATGGCCCTGCAAAAACTATTCTTTCTGATGCATCCCTTCTAAGCAACCACGGGATGGAAGTACCCTATTCGCAAAAATTGAATCGGTAGAATCTAGCTACTATCACTTCTTTTCGGGTACCACCCGAATTTGTACAAATTCATTACCCATTGCTTTTTGAAACTGCTCGACCCAAAGGAATGGCTTAAATTCTTCCTGATTGCTGAAATAAAGTTTAACCTTTCTTGGGTAGAACAAAGCCATCGCCTGAGGAATATCCAACACACTTAAAACCTCTAAAAAAGTTGGCCCCTTACGATGAGAATTTGATAAGTTCCAAAGATCCAACCGTTGGATGGATGGTTCAAAAAGTGCGGTATAAAGCGCAATCCCTGCCATTTCTTCTTTCCCCACCAACCACAAAGGAACACCTTTTAACTCCGAGTTAGAATTGAGAACCTGAATTGCTCTGCGTGCATCCCAGACCCTTTGGGCGTCAAGGGTTTTGCCCAGCAAAGCATAGCGCCTTCGCAATTGAAAATCGTTATTTTTTCCATCGAGTTCAAAGGTGTCGGTCCAGCGAGTTGGGCCAAAACCGCGGGGGATAATCATGGCAAAGGCCCAGCCATTGGCCTGCATCATTTGTTTTTGTTGTTGAAAATCTTTTTCGATTCGTTTTATTTTATCGCCCTCTTTAAGAATGCCAGCGAACTCATCCCCGAGTAACTCGACAAACTTTTTCCAGTTGCTTTCATCAAGTACTTCAGCGACAAGGAGTTTTGGTTTAACGGTTTTTTCTGAAGAAAGTATAAACAACCGAAGGGGAATTTCTTTTTCACTGGTAAAGTCGAATGATTGCAATTTGACACCATCGTGAATTTTTTCACCCGAGGGCTTTAATTCAAGAGGCAACTTTTCGTCAGGCCAATTACGAAATACCTTGCTTCGTAGTTCTGCTAATGTCTGGTCTTTTTTCTTTTCCCAACTTTCCCGAAACTTCGTTTCTTCCTGGGGAATTTCCCACACTGCTTTCTTTGTAAATGTTTCATGGATATGAGTGTTGATTTCATCTTGGGGCAAAGTTTCGAAAACTTTTAACTGGGCCGCTTCAATCTTAAATGGCCTTTCTGGTGCAGGCGGATTGGTATCCCCCTTTAACCAACGATTCATCCAAGCATTAATTCCCTTGCGTAGCTCTACCGTATCCTCATGCCCACCCTTAGTTTCTAACAACTGGAACTTTTCAGAAACGCTAGCAAGGCTATAAATCTTCCTCACTTTTTCTACCATCCGCACATACCCCTGCTTCGGAAAAATAGGGTCTTCATCGCTATTGCCTAAAAGTACTGCACGGGGGGCGCATAAGGCTATCAACTGCGTAAAGTCCCATTGATAAAGATTAATGAAATACATGCAATCGCAATGGCCTGTGATTACACCCTTTTTCACCCGAGGTGCAACGCCTTCTAATAAATGTGCTTGCAAATCAGCAATACCCGCAACAGGAACTGCGGCTTTAATTCGCTCATCGGTGGCAGCAATAAACCAAGAAGTTGCCCCACCGCCACTTCGCCCTGTAACGCCCAACCGTGCAGAATCGACTTCGGGCCTAGATTGCAAATAATCCAGAGCGCGCATAGCGTTAAAGCATTCAACCCCAGCAGGGGTGTAGCCCATACTTTGCCACCACCACATGCCACGGTTATAAGTTCCATGGTGAACACCCTGAATTTCGCCTAATTGCAAGGTATCAAGTGCGAGGCAAGCGAAACCAGTCTGAGCAAACCAGATAGGGTGATATTGATAATGAACCTTGCTACCGTAAGAAACAGGAATAGTTTTGCCGTCGATTACCTTGGGGATCACGACATTAGCATGGCCACAAACATAAAGGATAGCGGGGAGTTTTGCTGAGATTTTTTGTGGTAGATAAAGATTAGCAGTGACATAAAGTCCGGGTAGAGATTGAAAATGAATTTTTTCAATTGTAATACCTTCAACGCTAATTTTCCCGGTGACAACTGGCTTTAGATTTGTTTTTTCGGGTAAGGGCCAAAGGCCCAACATCTCTAGTAATTGCCTGCGCATTTTTCCTGAATTCAAATCCCAATCCGCTTTTGTCTTAATGTCTGCCAAGGCATTCGACCGAATCTTTTCTACCTCGCTACGAAGGTAGGCATCCCGAATTTCATTCCCCTTCTTAACTTCTTCCTGAGAAATACAAACCGAGAAAGAAGCAAAAAAACCTACAAGTATTGCTATGATTTTTAAAAGGCTCTGCTTCATTTTCTTTTTCCTTTGGGTGGGGTCGGCAGGAATCCTTATGGTAATTCCCAACATTATTGCAAGCAAAGGAAAAGCCAAAATGTTTATTCTTCAGCCGACGGGCGTGATTTTCGGTGGTAGGGGCGGTAGTTTTCCAGAGCGGGCATAAGTTTTTAGGGCATCCACCAGGACCTGAACGGGATTGTTCCTAACAAGCCGCTGGAGCCGACCGAGGCTGCCATTCCGGTTTCTCGTGACACGGAGCCGTTGCCAGCGGCCCCGGCGGCTGAGCTTTAGCATTCGTCGACTTATTCCCTTTCCCCTGTACTCGGAGATGAGGGGAAGTGTTTTTCGGCGAATCCATTTGATTTTTCTTTGCAATCGCGGCGCGCGCCGGTTAAAATGCTACTATCGTGAAGGGGGCGGAATCTCTTCCGTTCCGGCGACATGCTGTTCCTAGTTAGATTGAATCGAATCCGGATTAGCAAGAATGAAAAGCCGAGATAGATGGAATTAATTCCATCCAATCATTGTTAGGGCGTAGACAACAAGGGCTGGTTCTCATGAGCTACGTTGAAAGTAATCTTCTACCCGGGGAACGGATCGTCCATTCAGCCAAAATACACTGGTTCATTTATGTTCCTGGCGGCCTTCTAATTGCGATGTCCATTTACTTCTGGATCACGACGGGCCGCGAGAGTAGCACCATCACCATCATGATCGGCGTATTCGCGTTTCCGTTCGGCATCGTGCTGCTACTGAAGGCATGGATACAACAAGTCACAACCGAGCTTGCCGTGACATCGAAGCGCGTGGTTGCGAAGGTTGGCCTCATTCGACTCAATACGATTGAACTAAATCACAGCAAGGTTGAAAGCCTCAACGTCGACCAAAGCATTTTGGGAAGAATCTTCGGTTTTGGCACGATTGTCGTTAACGGGACCGGTGGCGGAAAAACGCCGATTCCAAACATTGTTCGCCGCTTCAATTCCGCCGCGAAGCAATGCAAGCCATAGATACCTCGCAGGGCTCTGCGCCCTAACAAGGCGTTCCAGCCGACGATCCTCGGCCCGCGGCTGAATGCGGGCGTTAGGCATTTATTAAGGAAGCCTAGGTGACCAGCCCATCAGAAGATTCCTTACCTTTTGACTTGGAATCTTCGGCACATGGCAAACGCGACCATGCGGCCCCTGATCGAGACGGTCTGTGCCAGCAAAGGTTACAAAGCACCGATTATTTGTACGCCCGAGGAACTTAGAAGGGGAAAACCATGACTGATCCTATCGTTGATGAGGTACGCCGCATTCGCGACGCTCATGCAGCCAAGTTCAACTACGACCCGGACGCGATTTTCCGAGACATCAAAGAGCAAGAAAGGCGAAGCGGCCGCCAATATGTTTCCTTTGCTGACGATGGGGTTGTGCCGAACCAGACGCTGCAGCCAACTGGGGCTGCCATTCCGGTTTCTCGTGACACGGAGCCGTTGCCAGCGGCCCCCCCGGCTGAGCTTTAGCGTTCGGCGGCAGAAATTTTCACGAAGAGGCGTTGCGATGCCGTTTTCGCAGTAGAAGATCGATTCCCTGTCAATTTCTGCAATTATGTTTGCCATAGTTCAGCTTCACTATGACAGACATTTATTTGCAACACCATCTGCAGAATGTTTTATGCATCTGTTCTTATTTTAGTTACATTTAGTTGACTGCAATCGGCTGAAAGGTTCCAAAAATGTTTATTCTAATTCTTCCAAACTATTAGAAAAACGATTACCATACTAAAACCTTATTCGACTTCTGGAGCAGATTTATGAGTTTCGACTTGGCCATACTTGAGGAAACTCCCTCTCCCTCACTTCTTTTTTTTGTTGACGAAATCAAACATAACATCGACACTTGTTTATTTTGGGTTGGAAATCAACCCGAGAGATTACGGATGCATGTGAAAACCCACAAGTGCCCCGAAGTGGTAAAAATTCAGCTTGAAAAAGGTTTAACCAAGCACAAGGCGGCAACCATTGCAGAAGCAGAAATGCTTGCGATGTGCGGTGCCCCAGATGTTTTTATCGCCTACCCAATGGTAGGGCCTAACCTAAAAAGGTTGGCTAACCTCATTCAGAAATACCCTGCTACAAAATTTTCCACCTGTATTGATCATCCTGAAGCTGCCTCCTTGCTGGGCAAAGCAATGGCTGATAAAGGCCTTTCTATCAATGTTCTTTTAGACTTTGATATGGGCTTTAAGCGCACAGGTTTTCCCGTTGAAGCTTCCGCTATCGATCTTTACCGAACTATGGCTTCAACCCCTGGGCTTTGCGCTGTGGGATTTCACACCTACGATGGGCACAATCAATTGGTAAATTATGCAGATCGATTGGCCGAACTCGACAGGGTCTGGAATCAAATTCTTGAGATGAGGGCAACTTTAGAAAAAAGCGGACATGCTGTTCCAAAAATTATTTCCGGAGGTACTCCAACATTTATCCTTTACAGCAAATTAAATGTCTCTGGTTTGGAATGCTCGCCCGGCACACTTACGCTCCATGATTTTGGCTACGGCAATCGCTACACCGAACTCAAACCTTTTAAATATGGGGCAGGATTACTAACTCGGGTGATTAGCAAGCAGGGAACCAACGGCATCACGGTTGACCTCGGGTATAAAGCTGTTTCGGGTGATCAGCCACCGGGGAAACGCTGCATTTTCCCACACAATCCCGAATTCGAATTTGTGGGCCACAGCGAAGAACATCTTATGCTAAAGCATCCCAATCCCGAAATTTTCAAACTGGGCGACCCAATCCTTGCTATTCCTGTTCATATTTGCCCCACCACGGCTCTGCATCGCTACGCCTTAGCACTTTCGAATAATCAGGTCGTAGGAAAATGGGAAATCGTTGGTCGGGATCGAGATCTGGGTTGTTAAAAATTCTTCGCTGCCAAAATGCCCTAGAAAACCTATAATGCCTTAAGGTTTGGAATCACGGAACTTGATACTAGCGAGACCACTCATGGATGACGATCTTTCCTCAGAAGCACTAACGCCGAAGTATAAACGGGTTATTTTAAAAATTAGCGGCGAGGGTTTTTGCCCAGCTGGTAAGTCGGGTATTAGTATTGATGAAACCCTAAACATTGCTAGGCAAGCTCAAAGAATTGTTCAACGCGGCGTGCAACTTGCGATAGTGGTAGGGGCTGGAAATATCCTCCGCGGTGCACAATTTAGCGCTGGAGGCGATGTAATCAAACAAGCTTCCGCCCATTACATGGGCATGCTTGCCACGGTGCTTAATGGCATCGCTCTTCAGGAAGCTTTGGAAAGTTTAAACTGCGAAACCCGGTTGCAAACTGCCCTTCGCATGGAAACTCTTGCAGAACCGTATATACGAAGGCGTTGCATCAGGCACCTTGAAAAGGGTCGGATCGTAATCTTGGCAGGGGGCACAGGAAACCCTTTTGTAACAACCGATACAGCTGCAGCACTTCGAGCCCGCGAACTTTCTGCTGAAGTTCTGCTTAAAGCCACTCGTGTTGATGGCGTATACAGCGAAGATCCTGAATTAAACCCTCATGCGGTTCGTTACGAAAATTTAACCTATAGCCAGATTCTACGCGATAACCTTCGCGTCATGGATATGTCTGCAATTAGTTTGTGCAGAGAAGGAAAAATGCCTATCCTTGTCTTTAATTTCAAACGCGATGGTAATATCGAACGCGCTATTGCTGGGCATACAATCGGAACTCTTGTAAGCGAATAATTCCCTTAACCCATACGAAGAAAACCATCATGAACAGCGATCAAATTCTTAAAGACACTAAAGACCGCATGGAAAAAGCCCTCAATGTTTTCATCGAGGAACTCAAAGGATTGCGCACGGGTCGAGCCACACCGGCATTAGTCGATAATATCAAAGTTGATTACTACGGTTCGCCCACCCCATTAAAACAAGTTGCTCAAATCAGCACCCCTGATCCTCAGCAAATCATGATCAAGCCTTTCGATGCAACCGCGCTCAAAGACATCGAAAAAGCAATTCGTTCCAGTGATTTGGGAATGTCACCCAACAACGATGGCAAAGTGATTAGGCTACAAATCCCTTCAATGAGCGGTGATCAAAGGCAAAAAATGGTAACTCGCATCAAAAAAATGGGCGAAGATGCCAAAGTTTCCTGTAGAAATATCAGGCGTGATGGCAATAAACATTTTGAAAATGGTGAAAAAGATAAAACCATGACCGAAGATGAATGCACCAATGGCAAAACCGAAGTTCAGGGTATCCTTAAAAAATACGAGGACAAAGTCGGTGAGTTTGCAGACAAAAAAACCAAGGAAATCTTGGAACAGTAAACGCAAACGCTTTCGTTTTTTTAGTCTTTACCCCTTGCCCCGCTGTTTTTATCGGGGCATCGTTTTTACTAAAGACACAACCAATGCGCACGATCCAAGAAATCCAAACTCTTTTCCCCTCCTGTGCAACCACCGGGCTTTCGACTGATGAAGTCAACCACAGCCGTGCGACCTTTGGTGAAAATCTTCTTAGTCCAATTCTTACCGAATCAATCTGGCTGAAATTTTTGGGAAAGTTTGATGATGCAATCATTAAGATTCTTCTTGTAGCTGCCCTTCTTTCCTTTTTTATCGAACTCTTTAAAGCCAACTCTTCTTCTTATGCTTTTCTAGGGCTTGCATTACTTGCATTGATCGTGATTCCCGAATTTTTGATTCCTCAATTACGCAGCCTCATCCCCGCCAGCCTTGCTTTCTTTTCCTTCCCTCTTTTTTTCTTGGGCCTCGCTTCTGGCCAGCCCTCTTACGAGGGATTGGCGGTTATGATTGCTGTAATTCTCGCAACAGGCGTTGCTTTTATAAGCGAATGGAAAAGCAGCAAGGAATTCGAAAAACTAAACTCAGCAAAGGAACAAATCCAGGCTAAAGTTATCCGTTCTGGCTCTGTCAAAAAACTCTCCATGGAAGAACTTGTAGTTGGTGATCTCATTCTTCTTGAAATGGGAGATGAGCTTCCCGCAGACGGCAAAGTCCTTTCCTCCGAAAACCTTTCTATCGACCAATCTCTGCTCACTGGTGAATCAGAACCTGTAGAAAAACATCTGACATCCGCCAACCAATTCGCTGATGGCACGGAAAACCCATCCTGCCTTTTTCGAGGCACTCAAGTCCTTGAGGGGAGCGCCTCTTTCATGATCACCGAGGTGGGTGATGAAAGTATGATAGGCCAGATCGCCAGTAAACTTGGCGTTTCAGAGGATATTCAAAGCGGCCAAAATGATAGATTGCTCAAACGATTTTCGACCCACCAGGAAACAACCCCTCTCCAAGAAAAATTAAGCGTTCTGGCCAACAGAATCAGCCAAGGGGGATACATCGCGGCAATTATGATCTTCCTGGCAATGCTGACTAGGGGGCTTTTCTTTGTAACGCCCGCTGAAGTATTCATACCAAACTCCATGCCCGATCTTCTTCAGGTTACACACGCCCTAGTCGGCTATTTTCTTTACATGGTTATCATAATCGTCGTTGCAGTTCCTGAAGGTTTACCCATGAGCGTGACGATATCATTAGCTCTTGCCATGCAGAAAATGACACGGGCAAAATCACTCGTCAGGCAACTTGTTGCATGCGAGACCATTGGTTCTGCCACGGTGATTTGCACCGATAAAACAGGCACAATGACTCAAAACAAAATGTCAGTTTGCAGGATCATTACCCGGGATTTCATTATAAATAAAACCGACTCCAACTGGACAATCCTTACATCCAAAAAGGTGGAAGCCCCCAGTTCCCCCATCGAATGGATAGCATTTAACGCCGCAGTCAACTCCTCTGCACATCTTGAAGAAAAAGAAGGTAAATTTGCAAGCATAGGAAATTCCACCGAAGGCGCCCTGCTATTTTGGCTCAAAGAAAACAAAAAGGATTATGCAGCAATAAGGGCAAATGCCATCATCAAGCACAAAGGCCTTTTTTCACCCGAACGAAAAACCATGTCGACCACCATCAGGCATGGTTCAGAAGAGGTCACACTTTATAAGGGTGCGCCTGAAATAATTATTGGCTTATGCAAATTCATGCTGCACGAAGATGGCTCCATTCAAAGCCTAGATGCAATAGACCTCATAAGCATCAGGAAAACTATGGAGCAAGCAGCCTCGCAAGCCATGCGTGTTCTTGGTTTTGCAATCAAGCAGGGAATGAATGATAAAGATGGTGATCTTACCTTATGCGGATTTATTTGTATCCAAGACCCGTTAAGGCCTGAAGTACGCAATGCCATTGCAGATTGCAAAAGCGCTGGAATCCAGGTAATCATGATCACAGGCGACAATGCGATCACTGCCAACGCAATTGGCATTGAAGCCGGCCTCGCAACCGAGGGAAAAACTGAATTACTTACAAGCGACATGCTGGCTCAGATGACAGATGAACAGGTAAAAGAACACCTGCCAAAACTCACCATCCTTGCACGCGCAAAGCCTCTTGACAAATACCGAATTGTTAAATTATTGCAGGAAATGCAACATGTAGTTGCGGTGACTGGGGATGGGACCAATGATGCCCCTGCGTTGAAAAAAGCCGATGTTGGGCTTTCTATGGGTATCACCGGCACCGAAGTGGCAAAGGAAGCAAGCAAGATTGTTTTGCTGGACGACTCGTTTTCGACGATTGTCAAAGCAGTACTTTGGGGTCGTGCACTTTACGAAAACATCCAGCGATTTTTACAATTTCAATTGACCATAAACTTGAGCGCATTGGTAATAGCATTCCTTGGCCCGTTTATCGGGGTAAGGCCACCCTTCACCGTATTACAGCTTCTTTGGATCAATGTGATCATGGATAGTTTCGCAGCGATCGCACTTTGTTCCGAAGAACCCCGCAAGGGCCTTTTAGAACAAAAACCAAAATTGCGCTCTGAAAGTATCATCACAAAAATCATGGCATGGGAAATAATCTCCACTGCTTTTTTCTTTGTCATCGCAATGCTTACATTACTGTTGGGAATGAAGAACTACGGCTGGTTTGCAGGCGAAATGGCCCAGAATACCGAGTGGGAGTTCAGCCCTCTCAACGCCCACCAAGTTTCCATATTTTTCACCACCTATGTAATATTTCAAGTTTGGAACATCATTAATTGCAGGTCTTTATCTGCTTATGAAAGTGGCCTGAAAGGGGTGCTTAACAACCCGACATTTATCGCAGTCATGCTCCTTATTCTTCTAGGGCAGATCCTTATCATTCAAGTTGGTGGCGCGGTTTTCAAAGTACAACCACTGGGCCTTTTAGATTGGTTTTTCATTCTTGCAGCAACTTCAGTAGTAATCATCAAAGCTGAGGTATTCAGATTTTTTCAACGCATTCGTACAAATCAAACCACCGCCTAACACTTTGAAAGCCATGGTATGAACAAAATAAAGTTGCAGGAAATTGCAGAGAAACTGGGGATTGGGAAATACTCACGGCATGTGCTTTTATGTACTGGGCCTACCTGTTGCACTGAAAAAGAAGGCCTTGAAGCATGGGAGGAACTTAAAAAACAAATTAAACAGCATGGTTTAGATTCAGGTGAAAATGCATGCTATCGAACCAAGGTCGGGTGTTTACGCTTGTGCGAGGCGGGGCCCATCGCAACCGTTTACCCCGAAGGTATTTGGTACGCAAATATGTCTAAACAAAATATTGGTGCTTTTGTAGAAAGCCATCTTATCAATGGGACGCCCCTAGAAAATCTGATGGTTGCCAAAAACCCCTTGCCTAAGGATCAAACCTCTTCCAATGAATCGTGAAAACCACGAACTTCCCGGGTACCAAGTGAAGTGATGCGGTAACAACCCACAACCTTTTCCGCCCTTTCTAGTTGGTCTGCATAGCCGCTATTTTGTTCGATCCAGCCATAGGCTATTAGCATTCCATGCAAGTGGGTAAGTTCTTTTTGTTCTACCCCGGAAACTTCCATTACCCTAGGTTGCCAGTGCTGGCGCTCTTCGGGCAATTCCTTGAAGTACTTAATGAGTAGTTGCTTGAAATTATCCATCGGTATAGGGTTCGTTTCCAATGCGTTGAACAATTCTGAACAACCTAGGTGTGAAACAAAAGCATTACTGAATTATCAATCGGTACAACCACGAGGCCACCGTAATAAGGGGTTTAGATTTGTAAGGTTTTAAAATGGGTATATTGTTCAAATCGAACAATGAAGGCGAGAAAATCAAACAGGCAAAGTTTGCAGGCAGAATCGATTGTAAGGGTGATGCATGTTAAGAGTGAATCAAACGGCTCCACGGGATATTTTTACCCCTTCAACAGTAATGAAATAGCGAGAAAGATGATTGGCAAATTCCCACGCTGGAATGGGTGATTCTTTGCGTAAATGACTCAAAAAATGCCTTGTTATGGTGCCAAAGTGCGATTCGTGGCTGGTTCGCAACTTTACGGGGATACTTATCTGAAATTCTAATTCATGCCGGATTAAGCCCAAGGAATCATACTCTTGAGAAAGCTCCTTTATCTTGGCTTCGAGCAGAATTTGCAATTGATCCATCGTATGAGACACGGGCTTTACAAATATTTCAGATTCAAATTTCGTCGCTTCATTCTGCCTGATTTCAATCCTGGCCTTTTCGCCCCGAGTGATTGCACTATAGGTATCCAGCCCATCCGGCCCTGCCATGAAATCCCAGCGGGTATCTACATGGATGGTAAGCCCATTAATTTCAAAATCAACCGTGTTGTTTCCAAAATAAGTAAGGCAATCCCCTTCAACATACTCATCTAGGCTGGAGGGATATTTCTCCTGCCCAGTGGCGGCCTGAAACTGCGACAAATCAAGAATCGTTGGCCAGCGTGTCGCACTTTTTATGCGGATATCATTTTTATGGGAGACCGCCTTGTCAGGAAACAACAACCACATGGAAAGATCCACAAGGTGAATCCCGACATCTGTAAGCCCCTCGCCCTGCTCTGCAATATCAAAAAAAGAAACCGGCCTCCGTAACTGTAAGCCATTTACTTTTTTGCAAATAGAATGGCTACTGCGAAGAGAAAGGGCGGGTCGGCCTGTCTTTAAAAAGGGGCCCATGATTTCGGGAGAGTTGCTTAATTCCCTTTGCAGTAATGAAACCACTTCGCATCTTTCCGTCATAATATCCATAAGGACCAGATTTTTTTCCTGCGCAACCTTCAGTGCTTTTTCCAAAAGGGGAAAATCCACTGCCTCAATCAACCAAGGCTTATCCGCAAGTACATGAAAACCGTTTTCTAAGCAGCCAAGAATAGTTTTTATTTTACTCCGGTTATGGCCTGCAATGATAACCGCCTCGCCCATTTTTTCTTTAATCATCCGGGCAAGGGAATCTGGGCCGGTATGAACTTCCACTTGCCAATTGCTAGGATTTTCAGTTCGCTGGTTAAACCCTGATACCAAGCTCAAATGATTAAGCAGCAATTGATCTAATTCTGAATAGATATGGATCGTCGATGAAACACCCTCTAAAGGCTCTTTTAAAACAAGAGCAGAATGAAAGTGGCCCGGATCAATCTGAACAAAAGTATTAAGTTTATCTGTCATTAAATTCCTGATTTTCAAGCAAGTAACTTCTGAACCACCTCGCCATGAACATCCGTTAGGCGAAAATTCCTACCTTGAAACTTGAATGTTAATTTCAAGTGATCAATTCCAAGCAAATACAAAATGGTAGCATGAAGATCATGCACATGCACTCGGTCTTCCACAGGAGAAAATCCAAAATCATCGGTCTTCCCGAAATGAGCACCAGGCTTAATGCCTCCGCCCGAAAGCCACATCGAAAAAGCATCGATATGATGATTTCTACCAGTGGTTTCGCGTAATTCAGACATTGGCGTTCTGCCAAACTCGCCACCCCAAATCACCAAAGTATCATCCAGCAAACCCCGCTGCTTCAAATCAGAGATCAATGCAGCGCAAGGGCGATCTACCTCGGCACAAACCTTTTCAATCCCGGTTTCCAAGTTCGCATCCCCACCCCCATGATGATCCCAATCAGTATGGTAAAGCTGTACAAATCGGGTGCCACGCTCAACCAATCTTCGTGCAAGTAAGCAGTTTCTTGCAAAGGAAGGTTTTGAAACATTGGGCCCATAAAGATCGAGTGTGCGCTGATCTTCCTTGGAAAGATCGATCAACTCTGGGGCACTCGATTGCATCCGATAAGCCATTTCATACGATGCAATCCTACTTGCAATTTCTGGATCCCCCGAATCTAAAAGCCTGACAGAATTTAAATCACGGACTGCATCAATAACAAGGCGCTGATCCTTGTTGGTGATACCTTTTGGGGTTAAAAGATTAAGAATTGGCTCGCCTGAACCGCGCAAGGGAACACCTTGAAAAGAGGTGGGCAGAAATCCACTAGACCAGCATGCAGATCCCCCTCTTGGACCTCGGGGGCCAGATTGCAGAACCACAAACCCAGGTAAGTTTTGCGATTCACTGCCTATGCCGTAGGTCACCCAAGATCCCATGCTGGGTCTGCCAAACTGGGCCGAACCAGAATTCATGAATACCTTGGCAGGGGCATGATTGAACACATTGGTAACCATAGAACGCACAATGGTAATATCATCTGCAACAGTACCAAGGGCGGGAAAAAGTTCAGAGATAGAAGCACCACTTTGTCCATACTTTTTGAACTTTCTCGGGGTCGCAAGAAGTTTAGGGGTCTCCTTAGAAAAAGTATCCATGAAGGCGAATCGTTTGCCCTTGATAAACTCTTGGGGGATGGGTTTCGCATGCCAGCGGGTCAGTTCGGGTTTTTCATCAAAGAGATCCAACTGGCTAGGACCGCCTGCCATGAAAAGAAAGATGACATTCTTTGCCTTGGGTTTATGATGCAATCCCCCAAGGGAAGAAGCGTTGGCATTGGAACCTTTGATCATTTCAGACAAAGCAATTCCGCCAAGGCCGATGGCACAATCCTTGAAGAAGTGCCTTCGGGTTTGATCTAAAAGGGGATTATGATCAGGCATAAGGTTATTCTCGGGTTATGAATTCATCGAGGTTAAGCAAAGCTCGGGCCACCAAGAACCAGTCAGAATTAGACAAATTTACAGAACCATTCTGATGAAGCAGTTGTGTAACAATCTCAAGTTCAGAAGCCTTGGGTAGCCTTGCCAAACAAATCATAAAGGCTTGATTGATGCGTTCGACATCCGAAGAGGAATAGGATGCAAGCCGGTTGCTTAGTTCCCTTGCAAACTCAACATGGGCTTCATCATTAAGCAGAGTCAAAGCTTGAAGAGGAGTGTTGGAACGGTTTCTGCGGGTGCAGGAAGAAACCGCATCAGGCGCATCAAAAACAACCAGATTTGGATGCGGAGCAGAACGCCAGAAATAAGTGTACATGCCACGACGATAGCGGTTAACCCCACTATTGGATTTCCAATTTTTAGGAACCTGCGTGAAGCTATAAACGCCTTCAGGCTGGGGTGGAAAAACGCTAGCCCCACCAATCTTGCTATATAACAACCCCGAAGAAGCCAAGCCCACATCACGAACAAGTTCAGCATCAAGACGAATACGATTTTGGCGGTAGAGCATTCGATTTCGCACATCGATCTTTTCGTATTCGGGCCTGCTTTTTGAAGCTTGCATGTAAGTTGCTGAAGTTACCATCAAGCGGTGCATCGATTTCATGCTCCATCCTTGATTTCTAAATTCTGTAGCCAGCCAGTCAAGCAATTCCGGGTGCGTAGGCAAGGAACCTTGGGTACCAAAGTCATTCTCAGTTTCAACAATGCCCACACCAAAGAACACCTGCCAGAACCTGTTAACGGTAACCCGTGAAGTCAGAGGATTGTCCTTGTCGAACAGCCATTTTGAGAAATCCATCCGATTAGGTTTGGGGCTGCGAAGCGAATGCAAGACCTGAGGAACGCCTGATTCAACCGGGGCGCCCTTGCGTGTAAATTCGCCTCCGAGATGAATGTTCGTTAGCCTTGGCTTTACCATTTCCTGAACGACAAGAGTCGAATCAATTTCAGGAATTTCCTCTTTCGTCTTATAAATTTCGGTATCCAAAGCGGCCCGCTTATCATTGATGACCACCTGAGTTAATGCTCCAAAGGCATTGGGCGAAAAGACTATGCCCACTAAGTGGCTCATCCTATCTACCAGCCGAAAATAGGCATCAATATCGCGCTCTTGCGAAGGGGTTCTGCCATTCGGGGCTATGCCAATAATTTCGTTAATTAAAGGGGGAAGAAACTCGCGCTCTTTAGACTGTATTTTCAATTCAAGCGATGCAATCTTGGCAGGAGTCAAAGAGCCCAACTGTTTTTGGGACGCTTCCAGTTTTTTTAAATGCAGCTTCAACTTATCGCGTTTTTTAATCTCATTCTGCGGGGCCAATTCCAAGTTTGGCTCATCCACCGTGTTGAAGAATGCAAAGAACTGATAATATTCCTTCTGCGAAAGGGGATCAAATTTATGATCATGGCACTGGCAACACCCAACCGTAAGGCCCAGCCAAACCGTGCCCGTGGTATTCACCCGATCCACCACCGATTCGACCCGAAATTGCTCTTTGTCTATTCCACCCTCTTGATTGATCGAGGTATTGCGATGAAAACCCGTTGCAACTTTATCGTTCAAGGTAGCATCCGCAACCAAGTCACCCGCAAGCTGCAAGGTGGAAAAGTGATCAAAAGGCATGTCCGAATTTAAGGCACTAATAACCCAATCTCGATATTTCCAGATCGAGCGCGGGCCATCGATGCTATAGCCATTCGAGTCGGCATAGCGGGCCTGATCTAGCCAAAGCCTGCCCCATCGTTCACCATATTGTGGCGAATCCAACAACCGGGCCACCACCTTCTCGTAGGCATTTGGGGATTTATCGTTAAGAAAGTATTCGACTTCAAGCGGCGTAGGGAGAATTCCCGTAAGATCCAGAGAAACCCTGCGTATAAGCGTCGAGCGATCGGCTTGGGCCGACGGAGTCATCTTATCTTTGGCAAGCCTGCTCATTACGAAATAGTCGATCGGGTTTTTACACCAATCTTGATTGGCAACGGTGGGAAGCGAAGGTTTGGCTATAGGCAAAAAAGACCAATGCTTATTATTTTTAACATCATTAACAACGAGGGTTTCAGAAACAGGAAGCTTGGCGCCGGAATCAATCCAACTGCGAAGGAGTGCGATTTCATCCTTGGACAATTTTGGGCCTTTGGGAGGCATCTGCTCGACATCTTCTTTGCCTGTCAAAGCATGAATAATAAGGCTGTCACCGCTTTTACCCGGAAACACCGCAGGGCCACTATTTCCGCCTTTAAGAATTGCCCGCGCACTATCCATTCGAAACCCACCACGCATACTTTCAGCGTTATGGCAACTTACGCAGGAACGAACAACGAATGGCTTGATCTCCCGGTCGAAATCCGGGGTTAGATTAAAATTTAGCGTGATTAAAAAAGCAATCAAATGCATCATGGGGTACACCTATCGGGTAATAGATTATGGCCATTACCCCCGGATAAAGCAAGCAGAAAAGGCTTTATTAAAAGCAACCTAGGTTAGCTACCCTGTTTTAGGGAGACCATGTTTTCAGCAATCAATTTAACTTGAGAGACCAAATCTGCCTGAGTTTCCTTTTGTTGCGCAACAACCTCAACGGGTGCCCGTTGGACAAAGCTTTCGTTGGAAAGTTTTGCCTCGATGGATTGAATCTGTTTTTGTTTTTCAACCATCATTTTTTCAAGGCGAACAATCTCTGCAATTACATCTATCAAGCCCGCAAGGCTGATATAGGCTTCGAAATCAGGGTGCACATGGGATGCAGATTGCGAAGGGCGAGTCACTTGAGGCCCGCATTCCAACTCACCTACCCCGCCCAAATGTGCTAAAAATGGCTTTAAAGACTTAAGATCTGAAGCAACTGCATCAGAGCATCGCACCTTGATATCAAGTGTCTTTTTTGCATCAAGAAGATATCGATTCCTAACATCCCGGATCGCCCGAACCAGTTCTTGCATCTGCGCAATTCGAGATTCAATTTCGGGTTGATGCCAAGCTTTGGGATAATTAGGCCATGCAGCAATGACCACGCTTATTTCCGCCTTCACGGGTACAGGCAAGCCACGCAAAGGTGCAACCTCGCCTAGCGCCTTCCAAATGGTTTCCGCAAGAAACGGCATGAAGGGATGAATCAATCGCAGAATTGCATCCAAAACCCCTGCAAGAACTCTTTGGGCAACAGGCTTGGATTCATCTTTAAGCCTTCCCTTGCTCATCTCAACATACCAATCACAAAACTCCGTCCAGATGAATTCATACAGCGTTCGAATCGATTCACTGAAACGAAAGGATTCAAGATGGGTGGTTAGTTCCTCGGTAGTTCGCTGCAACCTGCTTAACAACCATTGATCTTCCAAAGGAAGAGAGGCAATATCAACCGGTGCAGGTTGATAACCTTCGAGGTTCATGAAGAGAAAGCGGGCAGCATTCCAAAGCTTGGTTGCGAAATTACGCCCTTGCTCGAAGCGTTCAGACCCTTGGGTCGCAGTAGGCAATTCAGGATCGGGTGCAGGCCAAGGGCCACCGGGTCTGAAAGTTTTCTTGCAACTCGGACATGCGATTTTCTTAGTCCGCATGTACATATGCTCTTGCTTCACCGTTACCAAAGTTTCGCAATGAGGGCAGATATTGCCCACCGGCATTCTGCTGTCTTGCGTTTCGGTTGCAAGGTGCGCCATCTGATACCTCAAGGCATCGGCACCATAACGAGAAATGATATCAAGCGGATCAATACCGTTACCTTTGCTCTTGCTCATCGTTTCGCCAAATCCATCAAGGATTTTGGGATGAATGTAAACCTTGTGGAAGGGAATCTTGCCTGTGTTGAAAAGCCCGGTCATCACCATGCGTGCAACCCAAAGAGTGATGATATCTCTGCTGGTAACAAGAACACTAGTGGGGTAATACTTTGCCAGTTCCTTGGTTTGCTCGGGCCAACCTAGGGTAGAATGAGGCCACAAAGCAGAACTGAACCAAGTGTCGAGAACATCACCATCTTGAACAATTTTGAGATCCCCGCCCAAAGCATCTTCCGGGATATCAGTCAAAGCGCAAACTAACCATTGATTGTTTTCATGATCCCAAATCCAGCAAACATCATCACGGCCAGCAAAGGCCTTCTTTAAATCAGATTCATCGCACTTTGCATACCAGATTGGGATTCGATGCCCCCACCAAAGTTGCCTACTAATACACCAATCGCGCTTTTCCCCCAGCCAATCAAGGTAGGTGCTTGCATAGCGGTCAGGAGTGAATTTAACTTTATCATCTTTCACCGCATCAATTGCAATCTGCGCCAAGTGATCCATCTTGACAAACCATTGATCGGAAAGAAATGGCTCGATAGGGGTTTTGCTGCGGTCGCTATGCGCTAACTCGATGTCGCGGTCTTCCCGCCCCTCGAAGAACCCAAGTTTTTCCATGTCTTCGGTGACACGCTTTCTTGCTTCGTAGCGATCGAGGCCAGAATAAACACCAAAGCCATCCTTAATAGTTCCATCGTTTGCGAGGATGTTAATCATGGGTAGGTTATGCCTTAAACCACAGGCGTAGTCATTGCGATCATGAGCCGTAGTAACCTTGACAGCACCAGTACCAAACTCTTTCTTTACAAGAATACCATCTGCAATGATGGGTATTTCACGCCCCACAAGCGGAACCAAAACCTTTTTGCCTACAAGGTGGGCATAACGCTCATCGGAAGGGTGAACTGCGACAGCAACATCGCCTAGCATGGTTTCGGGGCGAGTGGTAGAAAATCGGATAAATTCGTCAGAGCCCGATACAGGGTAGCGAAAAGTCCAGAAGCCGCCTTTAACTGTTTCAGTAAAAGTTTCATCATCCGCAACCGAAGTCTGCAGGTGGGTATCCCAGTTTACAAGCCTTTTACCCCTGTAGATAAAGTTTTGTTTGAACATTTGAAAAAAGGTGGAGCGCACAGCACGGGCACAAACAGGGTCGAGAGTAAAACGGGTACGGGCCCAATCGCAACTTGCACCAATCTCGCGCAACTGGCCCAGAATGCGTTTCTCGTATTGATCTTTCCACTCCCATATTCGATTGACGAGCTTTTCCCTGCCAAGCTCATGCCGGGTCTTGCCCTCTTCTTCCTTAACCCTTCGTTCAACGACGGCCTGTGTTGCAATACCTGCATGATCTGTTCCGGGCATCCAAAGCACATTATACCCCTGCATTCTACGCCAACGGGCAAGAATATCCTGCAGAGTACTGTTAAGCGCATGGCCCAAATGAAGAGCCCCGGTAACATTTGGGGGCGGAATAACAATGCAATAAGGCTCGCCCTTGGCATCGGGGTTGGCATGAAAAAATTTATTATCTTCCCAGAACTTCAGACAATCCTGCTTCGCCTGATGGGGTTCATACTGCTTGGGCAATTCACTCGACATTTAAACTATCCCTTTGAAACCATGAATTTCGAAAAAGTAACAGGAGAACTGCATACCTACTTTGCTTCGGCTTGCTCGCGATCCTTGATCAACTTGTACTCGATACTATCCACCAAGGCCAGCCAAGAGGCTTCCACAATATTTTCACTTACACCAACGGTGGACCATACATCGCGCTTATCTTGGGATTCAATGATGACTCGAACTCTTGCAGCAGTTCCCGCACGGGCATTTACAACACGCACCTTGTAATCTGCAAGATGCAGATCCGAAAGGTTGGGAAACAAGGGAAGAAGGGCCTTCCTTAACGCACCATCTAGGGCGTTGACTGGGCCATCACCTTCACTCACCGTGTGCACCTCTGAAGAACCATGGCGAATTTTCACCGTGGCCTCGGTTGCGGGAAACCCATCCTTCATCATCTCAATATTCACGCGATAAGAAAGTCTTTCAAACAATGGCTCATACATTCCTGCAGCCTTACGCACCAATATTTCAAACGAGGCTTCCGCTGCTTCAAATTCATAACCTGCATTCTCAAGGTCTTGAACTTGATTTAGAATCTTGGTCATCAGTGCTCGATCGCCTGTAAAGTCAAACTTTGAGGTTTTGCTGAGAATAGTGGCTATGCCTGAAAGCTCACTTACAAGAATCCGCCTTTGATTCCCTATGATCGATGGATCGATATGTTCATAACTGCGTGAGACCTTGGCAACTGCGTGAGTATGCATGCCACCCTTGTGTGCAAAAGCGCTGGCCCCCACAAAGGGCTGCCCATTTCGAAAATTCATGTTCGCAGTTTCATACACATACCTCGACAACTCGGAAAGATGCTTCAAACTGCCCTCAAACAACACCTTGTAATTCTGCTTCAGCGAAAGATTGCCCAAAACGCTGATAAGATCAGCATTACCACATCTTTCACCAATCCCGTTGATTGTTCCTTGTACTTGGGTTGCGCCCTTGGCAACCGCTGCAAGCGTATTAGCAACTCCAAGTTCACAATCATTATGGCAATGAATACCAACTTGAGTCTGTGGCTTTAATGCAGCACGAACCGAAGCAACTCCCGAAGCAATTTCATCGGGCAAGGTGCCACCATTGGTATCGCAAAGAATGAGAACCGTTGCGCCTGCAGCTTCAGCAGCTTGAAGAGTCTTAATGGCGTAATCGGGGTTGTTTTTGAACCCATCAAAAAAATGCTCTGCATCGTAAAAGATCTCGCGCCCCTGATCCTTGCAATAGCGGATGGAATCAGAAATCATTGCGATATTTTCGTCAAGCGTGGTGCCTAGAATTTCGATTACATGCAGATCCCAGGTTTTACCCACAATCGTTATAAGAGCAGTTTCAGCATCTAATAAAGCTTTAATGCAAGTATCATTTTCAGGAAGAACGCCTTTACGGCGAGTCATCCCAAAAGCAGAAACCTTGGCGTGCTTAAGGTTGAGTTTGCGTACTTCCCTGAAGTATTCAAAATCCTTGGGGTTCGACAAAGGGTATCCGCCTTCAATAAAATCCACACCCAAGTCATCAAGCTTTTTGGTAATGTGCAGTTTATCCTGCAAGGAGAAATTAACCCCTTCGCCTTGGCTGCCATCGCGCAAAGTGGTGTCGTAAATAAAGACGCGCATCATCGTAAAGCCATCCCACAAAAGAAGAAAAACAGATTCGGGAACAAAAGCCCGAAAAACCACAAAAAGACATTAAACCAAGCGAGTATAAATCTGTCCACTACAGGAAATAAACTTTAACCGTAAGGAGGGACAACTAGCCTGCATAAGCCTAACCAAGAGAAAGCTTGGATTCAACAAAAGTAGGCGGGCAAACAAGATGCCTAAGCCAATTCCCATCATCTTTTTTAGGGTAATCCAGCCTAAAATGCGTACCTCGCGATTCAATTCGTTGCCTTGCTGAAAAAATCATAAGGCGAGCAACGGTAAGCAAATTCGCCAACTCCCACCCTTCCCTAGTCTGAAATTCTCTGCGCAACGCATATCTGCACCAAAATCCGACCGTGCGTTCCGCTTCTGCCAACCCCTCTTCATTTCGTACAATTCCCATGTAACGAACCATCAAACTTCGTAGCGAATTAGTCACATCGGTGATATCAAGTTCGCCTTCGTTATCGGGATTGATGTTTAACTTAATCGGGGGTACTTCGAAACGGTCTGACATTTTTCTTGCTTCACTTACAGCCCCATCCGCACATAACTTTCCATAAACCAAACCTTCTAAAAGGCTATTCGATGCCAACCTATTTGCACCATGCAATCCACTTGAGGTTACTTCTCCCGCACCCCAAAGACCGGGAATATTGGTTCGCCCTAGGCCATCTACTTCGATTCCGCCTACCATGTAATGTGCACCAGGCCTTACCGGAATGCGATCAGTACGAATATCCAATCCAAAGTTCATACAGACTTTGGCAATACCAGGAAATCGCATCATGACTTTTTCAGGATTAATATGGGAAAGATCCAGATACACATTGGGATGCTGGGTTTTATCCATAGTGCGAACGATCGCCTGAGCAACCACATCGCGTGGCGCCAACTCTCCCCTAGAATCTTCATCGGGCATGAATCGATGCCCATTCTTATCCAGCAAATATGCACCCTCGCCTCGAACCGCCTCGCTGATTAAAAACCTAGTTGAACCCGCAACATAAAGAACCGTGGGATGAAACTGCATAAATTCCATGTCTCTCAACTTTGCACCTGCTCTATAGGCGGCAGCCATGCCGTCTCCCGTTGCAACGGATGGGTTTGTTGTTTCACGATAAACCATCCCAACGCCACCACTGGCTATGATGATTTGCTTGGCCCAGATTAGTAGTTTTCCCCTGCGATGCCTGTGCACTAAAACCCCAACACAACGGCCTTTATGCGTGATTAGATCAAGGGTAAAAGTCTTCTCCCAAATTTCGATATTCTTCGTTTCACGAACTCGATCAATAATCGCTCTCATCACCTCATGCCCCGTTGCGTCTCCCAAGGCATGAATAATACGGTGGTGACTATGTCCACCTTCTTTACCCAATGCAATATGCCCTTCATCTAAATCAAACTTGGTTCCCATATTGATAAGGTTATTGATTTGGCCGGGCGCCTCGCGAACCACCATCTCAACAATTGACCGATCGCAAAGCCCGACGCCCGCAACAATTGTATCTTCCACATGGTTTTCAAATCGATCTTCGGGCGAAAGAACCCCAGCGATCCCCCCTTGAGCGTAACTTGAGTTGCTTTGGGTTATTTTATCTTTGGTGACAACAAGAACCCGCAGATCATCTGGAACAGACAATGCCGATCTTAAACCAGCAATGCCACCACCAATAACCAGAATGTCTGTAAAGACATGAGGGGTATGCTTAGGATGAAAGCGGACCAGATATCGTTGCGGAAAAGCCATACCTCAAGGATAGAGCAAAACATGAGACTTTTCCATGTTTTGCTAGCAATTCTAGAATAAAAACCGAAGTAGAACCCTGATTATTCAGGTTCAGCCAGCTTCTTGGTGAATTCTTTATAGGCATCGCGATAAAGCGCAGGGGGTTTCGCCAAATTAGGTGCCTTCGAATCATTTTTCTCGCCCCCGTTGGACTCGTACCTTCGACCGCCTAAGCTGGGGCCCTTCCCTGAAGACTGAGCTGGGGCATCTTTTTCTTTGACCCCTAGCTCTGCTTCAATTCTGCGCTTCTTTTCGTCCAAAAATCGTTGCAAATCTTCTGGAGAGATCTTGGCATCCTTCAGCACATCCGGACTTAGCCTCTTTTTGTAATTATCCAACTGAAGCTGAACAGCTTTGCGCTTATTCTCTTCGCTCGCAGCTTCTGGTTCCGTTTTCGCATTAGGGTTTGCAACCCCCGAAGCATCATTTGGCTTGCGATCATCATTTCCACCAGGCCCGGGCTTATCACCACCATTTGGCTTACCAGAGGATTTACCTTCGCCTTCTTTGCCCATGCCTTCTTTGCCTTTACCTTCGCCTTCTTTGCCCATGCCTTCTTTGCCCATGCCTTCTTTGCCTTTACCTTCGCCTTCTTTGCCCATGCCTTCCTTGCCTTTACCTTCGCCTTCTTTGCCCATGCCTTCTTTGCCTTTACCTTCGCCTTCTTTGCCCATGCCTTCTTTGCCTTTGCCTTCGCCTTTGCCTTCGCCTTCTTTGCCCATGCCTTCTTTGCCTTTGCCTTCGCCTTTGCCTTCGCCTTCTTTGCCCATGCCTTCCTTGCCTTTTCCTTCGCCTTCTTTGCCCATGCCTTCCTTGCCTTTGCCTTTACCTTCGCCTTCTTTGCCCATGCCTTCCTTGCCTTTTCCTTCGCCTTCCTTGCCTTTACCTTCACCTTCCTTGCCTTTACCTTCGCCGGGTTTGTTCATTTCTTTGGGCATACCGTTTTTACCATCCATTGGTTTATCTAAGCCTTTATTATCATTCCCCATGGGTTTCCCCTGCTTATTCTCACCACTCTTGGGGGCCCCACCTTTTTCCTCCATACCTTTCGCATCTGGAGTCTTGCCCTTGGGATCATTCCCTTTGGGATCATTCCCCTTGGGATCATTTCCCTTGGGATCATTCCCTTTGGGATCATTCCCTTTGGGATCATTTCCCTTGGGATCATTCCCTTTGGGATCATTCCCTTTGGGATCATTCCCCTTGGGGTCATTCCCTTTGGGATCATTTCCCTTGGGATCATTCCCTTTGGGATCATTCCCTTTGGGATCATTTCCCTTGGGATCATTTCCCTTGGGATCATTCCCCTTGGGATCATTCCCCTTGGGATCATTCCCCTTGGGATCATTCCCCTTGGGATCATTCCCCTTGGGCATTGTTTTATCTAATCCTTTAGGGTCGTTTTTTCCTGCATCATTTTTGCTGTCATTTCCTTTTGCATCTCCCTTGTTATCGGCAGAGTCCTTACCCATAGGTTTTTTATCCTCTTTGCCGGAGTTGTCTGGATTGTTCTTAGCAAGTGCATCATTCAATCTTTTTTCTTGATCTTTAAAATCTTCATTATTGCCCATTGGGTCATTCTTAGCATCTTTGTCATTACCCTTGTTGTCGGGATTACCTTTTCCTTTTTCATCATTTTTAGATTTTTCCAGCCCCTTGCCTTCACCCTGTTTTCCGCCATCGGCTTTATCAGCACTGTCCTTGCCCTCGGATTTTTCACCCTGCTGGCCGGGTTGTTGCTTATCATCGGGGCTCTTTTGATCTTGCGGATTCTTCTTTTGCTCCTTGCGCTGTTGATTTTCTTTCTTCAGTTTTTCATCCTGCTTTTGGTCATTCTGTTTTTTGTCTTGTTCGGCCTTATCCTTCTCTTTTTTAGCTTGCTCATCAGGGGTCCGGTCTGCAAAAGTCAGCCTAAAAACCTTGCTCTTACCAAGGTTGGCCTTAGGAAAATCGCAAGCATCTTCAGATTCCAACCAGTAATCGAGGTAAGAGCCTGAAGCCGCTTTGTAAGCAAGTCCATCTTCTGCCTGAAGCGAAGCTATACTGATAAAATCCTTGTAAAGCAGACTGGAAAGATTGCCTCCCGAAGGAAGCTTGAGCGCCATTTCATCACGGTAGACTTGGGAACGCAAAGGGCGGTCTCCCGATGCGATCATCTTTAGTACGACTTTATTAACACCAAAATCATCCACAATTTTCGCTTCAAGATCCAACACGCCATTAACTGCTGCGGTGGCTTCTTTGCCAGGCGACACCAAATCAACCATGGGGGCGGTATCCGCAATCGCCTCTAGCGGGGCAGGCATTGCGTCGACATACTCGTCTCTGACGGAAGATGTAAATTCAATTTGATAAGTTCCCGATTGTGAAAGCACAAAAGAAGCTTCCATTAAGGAAGGATCGGAAGGGGATTTAATCAAATACACTTTGTCCGTTTTGTCTTTCCCATAAAAGAACCGAACGGTTCCATCTTTAATGGCGCAGTTGGCACGAACGCGAATTTTAACAGCGGTACCTGCTGGGGCAGAAATCTTGCGTTGTGCAGTGGTGGATTCTGGCAACCCCGTATAAGGCCTGTATTTGTAGGCGGCCTGAAAATCAACGATGAGCGGCGTCAGCCTTACATCAACCTGATAATTCTTGGTTTTGGCATCGCCCGCAGCAACCGTGTAAGAAAAACCGCTGCGAACTTCACTAGAAGGGATACGAATTTTATACTCACCGCCTAAATCACCCGCACCAAGAAACTTGGTTTGCCAAGGTTCGTTTTCGTGGTATCGCATCATAAGCCGAGGGGATTCGGGATTACCTACGGAAGGAAGTTTCCCCGTAACTTTGGCGACAAAATCAACAGGCATACCCATCGCCACGGTAATGTTGCCTTGCTCGGGTGTGAGGATTGCGACCGTGTTTCTAGTGGCAATGGTTGTTTCAATAAAAGGCGTGAAGGTTCGGCCAAGCATGGAAAAGAATGGGGCTTTCCCGAAAATCACCAAAAGGATTACTAATGCGAAAAACAAAAACCCCGCAAGAGTTCCTGCCATGAAAACCTGCTTGCTCGAAACAAACTCCTCATCTTCATGGGGTTTCAAATCCTTGGCAGCGCGTTTACCCAAGGCCAATTTCACTGATTCGGGAATCCTATCATTTTTAAGATCAACCCAATTGACGAGGCTATTTTTAGCATCGGGAATCGCCTGCTCTAAAATTAAAGCTGCATAAATAGGATTAACTGATTGCACGAGGGGGGTTAAAATCCGCTTGTAAATCCACCAACCTACAGAAACCGCAAACCCTGCGAACAGAAACTGCCTAGATAAAGAAGAAAGAACTAAAAAGCGATCCAGCAATATCACAACCAACCCATACGCAAAAAGCATCACCAGCAAGCCAAAAGCACCGGTCCCTACATCAATCCAACGGATCTGTTTTTCGATGCGCTGAATTTGATCTTCAACAGCCCTTTCGCTTCGGGAAACTCGAGGCACAGGTGAGGATTTTAGTTCGGTAGCCATTGCAATCAATTCTCCCAAAAGGAAGCCAACAACCTTACTTATTCTAGCTTAAAAGCCCATCAAATACTTCGCAAAAACCGAACATAATAAAAGAAGCTTTTACTCATATTTTTTGTGTCAAAGGTGGACAACACCAACCATCAAGGGTAATATGCTTTAATTATAAGACGAGGCACTAAGCCAAAAGATTGCAGAACCCGTTTAAATACCCAAGGATTATCAAAATGGGTGTAACTACCCGCAGGAACTTCCTAGCTTATGCAACTTCTGGTGGTACATTGGCCTGCATAAGCCCAGCATTTGCAGCCCAAATCGCCAAAAGCGAACCTAAAGCAATTCCCTTTAAACTTGGCCTTGTGACTTACAATCTCGGTGCGAAACTTGACATCGCTGCCCTCCTTAGGGTTTGTAAAGCCACCGGAATATCCCCAGTTGAGCTTCGCACTACCCATGCGCATAGGGTCGAACCCGCCCTTTCAGCCGAGGAAAGAAAAGATGTTCGTAAAAAATTCGCAGATGCGGGCATCGAAATCTGGGGCGCAGGTTCGGTTTGTGAGTTCCACTCCACCAGCAAAAAAGTAGTTGACGAAAACATCGAAACCTGCAAAAGATTTGTCGATCTTGTTCGTGACATTGGGGGCAAAGGAGTAAAAGTCAGGCCCAACGGCCTCCCCAAAGAGGTATCCATTCCCAAAACTTTAGAACAAATTGGCAAAGCACTCATCACATGCGGTAAAGCTGCTGGCGATGCAGGTGTCGAAATCTGGGTCGAAGTTCATGGTGCAGGCACCGCCAAACCTGAAAATATGAAAACGATCATGGAACAGTGTGGCCATCCTTCGGTTGGGGTTACTTGGAATTCGAACCCTGACGACATAAAAAATGGTAGCGTGGAAGAATCTTTTAAAATGCTGCAGCCTTGGATTAAATCTTGTCATATCAATGATCTTTACAAGAACTCGCTAGGCACTTATCCCTATCGAGAATTATTTAAGTTATTTAGGCAATCGGGCTACAATAGGGCAACGATGATTGAGGTGGGGAAAACATTTCCCGATGAATCGTCAACCATAGAATTTTTACACACTTACAAAGGTCTCTGGACAGAACTTGCCTCTGCATAGTTTTGATTTAATTTATGGGACAAACACAACGAATCGAATTAACCAGCGGCAACATGCGAAGGTATGCTTTACTGCGAAAGCCCCGCAACTATTCAAAACCTTGCGCATTGCTAATCATGCTTCATGGGGCAGGTGGTACTGCGGCGTGGACTCTAGACGAAACCGAACTCGATAAGTTCGCAGATGAAAAAGGAATCGTCCTGCTGCTTCCAGAAGGCACGCGAGAAGATATGAACCGTGGCCCGGGATTTCTGCAAAACCCCCAAGTATGGAATGATGGCTCACCCCGGGCGCAGATGGGGCAACCAGGGGTGGACGATGTCGCCTTTCTTGACCTCTTAATCGATCACATCTTGAATTTAAAGTTAATTAATCCCGACAAAATATTCATGACGGGCTTTTCAAATGGCGCAGGCATGGTCTTTCGTTTCGCAAGCCAAGGAAAGCACAAACCTTGTGGCATTGCTCCCGTTTCTGGCCTGATGCCACAAGATCAACAATCTTCGAATCTTGCCATCCCCACAATTTTTATCATTGGAAAAACCGATCCTCTGATGCCTTTTGAAGGTGGGACAATGATTTCCCCCTGGACTCATCTTTCTGAAAACAGGCCCGCAGTTTCTTCAACCATTTCTGCATGGGAAAAAGCTCTGGGCGGAGCTAACACCCCAAATAAAATCGAAAATCAAAACGATGTTCAAATTGTAGATAGAAAATGTGGCAATCTTAATACCCCTTTTCGAACCATTGTGGTAGAAGAACTGGGGCATCATTGGCCTGGGGGAAAGGGATCGTTAAACAAGCGCCTTGCGGGTAAACCTTCCAACAAGGTTCATGCATCCACCGAGATTTGGAAATTCCTTAACGGTTAGAACCCTATCATCGTTGATTTATCTGGGTTGCCTACGGCGCATGCAAAGAGGTGGTAGCAGGATTTCCTGCAAAACCAAAGCAGAACCAATCACCTTAGGGCCTTTTAAAAGCGCAAGGGCTTCGGAAATCAGGGGGCTAGTTTTAGAACCAAATTTGCGCTTTGAATTTTTACTGATTGTAGCTGGCAAGGGTTCCGCATCACCCGCCATCTTTTTAACTACCGGAGGTTGCATGGGAAGGGCGAAAGGCTCAATATTAATTTCACTTTGATCAACAAAAAATGAAACTGGGACTGATTCATTCTTGGATTTTACAACCAGATCTTTAGAGGCGGGACGCCTTTTCACCTTGGGAACTGCAGGTTCAACATAAAGAGAGGCCTTTGACACAGGATCAACTTTTGCCCTGCGCTGTTTAGCTTCTTGAAAAAACCGGTCGATGTCTGAAAGCGGAGCCTGATTGCCAGGCCCCAAGTTTTTAGCCCCAGCTTTCGGATTTTGGGGGGCATTTTTATTACTCGCCAACGAACTAATCACCCATATCACAAAAGCGATTGCAGGGATTATAAATCCTTCCCAACCTACTGCAAAAATCAAGTCCATTGTAAATACCCAATTAAAGATTTAAGAAGAAGCCCTTTCTGGAGAACCTGCAATCGCATTTCGCATCTGCGTATCGGATTGCAAGTTTTTCATTTGAAAGTAATCCATGTAACCCATTTTCCCTTCGCGAATTGATTGCGAAATAGCCTTGGGCACTTCTGCTTCAGCAAGGATAACAAGGGCACGATTTTCTTCGGTCTTGGCACGCATTTCTTGCTCTAATGCCACCGCAAGAGCCCTGCGCTTTTCGGCATTTGCCTGAGCGACACGAAGATCTGCACCCGCCTGTTCTTCCTGCAATTTTGCACCCACATTTACGCCCACATCAATTTCAGCCACATCTATCGATACAATCTCGAATGCTGTTTGCGAATCTAGCGCATTCCTCAGAACTGCCTGGGAAATCAAGTTCGGGTTTGCAAGCACATCTGTATGGTGCTCAGCACTACCAATTGCTTTAACAATACCTTCACCAACGCGGGCAATAATGGTTTCTTCGGTGGCACCACCAACCAGCCTATCGAGCTTGGTTCGAACCGTTACACGCGCACGCGCACGCAACTGAATACCATTTCTGCAAACGCCATCAAGCGTCGACTTACCTTTTGAAGGATCCGGGCAATCAATAACTTTGGGATCTACACTGCGCTTTACAGCTTCATAAACATCACGGCCAGCAAGATCGATGGCAGCCGCGGCGCTCCATTTCAAATCCATCTTGGCTTTGTGGGCTGCAATTACCGCACTTACCACTTTTTGCAAATTACCTCGGGAAAGCGCATGGGCTTCCATATCTTGGGGGGTCACATCCTTGACACCCGCCTGAACCAACGCAATTTTTTGTTTAACAATCGTTGCATAATCAAGTCCGCACAATTTCATGCGAAGCATGTCTACAAATCCAATTCCTGCACCCGTCAAAAAAGACTGAACCCAAAGGCCCACAAAGTTCAGGAGAAAGAATGCTACAAGAAGGAAAATGACAAATCCAATGACACCCCCGACCAGATAAATGGTGTTGATTGAATCAGCAGCAGCTAGAATTTCACCAAACATTACACTCTCCCTATATAATCAGACAGTTTTTCGCAATTAAAACTAGTTTAAATCCATGTTCGAAATTATCGCATTCTCAAACCCGGTTTCAACAAATGGCTCAACCACCACATGCCCGCCTTGGGCCGAAATGCATACAACAAGCAGGCCTTCAGCAATGAGAACTCCTTCACTGATTGCATCAATCCTACGACCTTCAAATTCTACTATACCAGATGGGCGCAGTTCTGAAAGCGTTTTACCTGTTTTCCCAACTAATAAATCCAGAGCTTGATGCGACGCCATATTTCCAATGGTTTCCTCTGCAGCAACGCTTCGGACTGTCATTTTTCTGCCCATGCTAGTACGAGGCCAAGCCCAAAAGAATAATCGCAAAATAACGGGAACCCCTACTCCAGAAACGGCCAGAAAAATCGCCCCCTGAAGCAAACCTTGTTTAAAAGCAAAGGTTATACCCACAATCATGCTCGAAAGGGCAAGCATGCCAAGAATGCCACCGGTAGGAAGAAACAATTCAAGGCCAAACAACACAAACCCGATCAACACCAAAAAAACAGCGAGAGTTAAGTTCATTGAATCCATGTGTGCATCTTTTCCTTTATACAATTCATTAAAACATTTGCGCAACAAACATTCTTGAGAGAAAGAAATCAAAAAATCTCACAAACAACAATTTTACTGCCTTCAACCTGACATACTTTTATTTTGGCTCCTTGGACTATAAAGCCACCATCCGAAACCACATCCAGCCAGTGTTCGCCAATCCTTGCCTTTCCGGAGGGATGCAAGGAAGTTTCTGCAACACCAATCGAGCCTAATAAACCTGCCAAGCCTTGATGCAATTCATCTTCTGCAAATAAAGGCTGGTCGTCGTGATCGGGAGGGGTAAGAAAAAGCTTGCTGGTCATAGGCATGGAAGGTAAAAATTGCGCTATAAAAATAACAGCAATCAAAGAACCTAGGCAACTAAGGCCATAAGGGGCTATCGCTTTTCCCAACCCAATCCATTCATCAGGATTTTTAGGCCAATGCCCATAGGCGACCAATCCAAGGCTACCCAGAACGAGCAAAATTCCAGCAATACCAGTAATACCAAAGCCTGGCAGGATAAAGATTTCAACACCCAGCAGAACCATGCCCAGCAAAAAAAGAAAGATTGCAAGCCAAAAAATCTGCCCAGAGAACTGGGAATGCGACCAGAAAAACAAGACAAAGAAGAACGCAGATAAAACCCCGGGCAAGGTAACACCAGGCATCTTCACCTCCAGAATAAGGCAAGTGATTGCAAGCATGACAAGAACAACACGGGTCCAAGGATGGGTAAGAAACTCCGCCAACTCATCCAGCCAATCGGTTCCCGAAATAGGCACGCTTTCCGGTTTGAAATTTTCAGAAATCAAAGCACTATCAACATCCTTAGCAACGGTATTTGCCAACCCTATTCGAGAATCCACAGCCTGCTCTGCCCGAAGTTGCAATGGCTTGTTTTCATCTTCCTTGGCAAACGGCTTGATTTGTAATTCAAGTTTATATGCTGGCTGGTTGACTAGGTCTTCTGAATCGATCAGCTTGACTTCACCTGTAACCTTGTGAACCACCAACGCAATTCTGCTTGATGCGTTTAGAAATGCCAAGGCCAGTAATTTTGCTTCCATTTTAGTGGCAATTTTATCCTGCAGCAACTCCTCTAATTGGGTGCGTAATCGGAGTTTAACTTCTGAATTGGTAATCAAACCTTCCTCTATCGGCCCGAGTGATGCCCCCTCTTCCATGATGATTTTGGTACAAGCCAGCGACATGACAAGGGAAAGATCCCTTGCCCGAGTGGTATGAAAAGCAATGGTTTTAATGGGATTAACACGGGAAGATTTTTCCAGATCTCGGATAAAGTTGGCGATTTCAAGAGCAGACTCCACCTTGCCTTTGCCACATTCAAACTGCAAAATCAAACAGTTTGCACCCTGCCCAACCGCCCTGCTCACCCTACGCTTGAATCGCTCAAACAACTCCGGATTAATCTGTCCGGTCAGCACAATCCTCCAAGGCACCAATTCACGATTAGAAGCAGTTGCATCACCCAGACTTTTTGCAGAAAGCCGAAGAATTGCAGCAAGTGCATCGAGGTTTTCTGCGGGCTCCTGCTCTGAAAGACCAAGGGCCTTGGCGGTGGTAAAATCGTAACGGCCCTCTTTCCCTGCCTGTAAAACAATTTCTCCCTGCGGATCTTCCGCCCGCTCAACAAAAATTTCTCTTCCTTTGGGGTTGGTTGCTTTGACAATGACCAAATCTGGAGAGTGCATTTTCCGAATCACAACCCTAGAAAATCTTCCAGCGGTTATTTCATCGTAGGCTGTTCGAATGGTATTGCTCAAAAATTCCCCACTATCGCCAACCACTCCACCTACCATTGCATCTTTAGAATAATATATATTATCGCAAGCAAGCATGGGCAGAACCGCATGCCTTTGCACCTCGCCATGAACCCAACCAAAAATGCTCAAGCTGCCTCTGTTTTTTAAAAGGCGCAGAGATTGGGCGAGATCATAAGCAGGGCCAAACTCAGAAGTAAAGGCTTTTCCCTGCGGGTTAAAATCGAGGATCAATTTAAAAATGGGCCGTTCTGCAGCGGGAATCCCCTTCGTTTCAAGAATAAATTTATCCAATGCTTCGAGTGCCAGATTGCGAATCCTTTTGGCACCCTCGCTTTCAAAAGGTGTGGATACAGGTATGACAACCGCGGGGAAAGAGGCTTCTGCAATTGCCTCTGCCCCAAAGAAAAAAAACAAAGCTATCAAAAGCAATGTGAAAAAATCCCAGATTGCTAGTCCAAAATTAAACTTCATGACAATACCGATGGAGTGTTTCATAACTTCTATTATATCTCCCCTGAAGAATTTAATCCAAATTCTTATTCAGATGGCAAATTTTCATCCGCTGCTTTGCCATACTTTGATAGCAAAAGCAATAACCCTGAACAAATCAAATACCCACTCGCCCAATGATAAGGGGATTGCACTTTTACCGCATCAAAAAAAGGCTTGTCAACCGAGGCCATTATGACCCATGGAAATCCAACGGATTCATCCCCCAGAGGAGAATGAATGACCCCAAAAAACGCCATTAGCGCCGCAACTAAACAATAACAACCAGCTTTGAACATCTTATCATCAAGAATTGAAACCATCATTGCAGCCCACAACATTCCGGAAATAAGAAACCCATTGGCAAGGCATCGAAGAGTTTGAAGGGCATTAATTGCGTCTGGCCTATCAGGCAAAACAGGGCCGTAAATACTTTTGATCAACAGCAAGCCAAGGTACGCAAGGGAAGGCAGAAACGCTAGCGCGAGTGCAGGATAATGCTTAGGGTTAACAACCCGAAAGGTCTGGGAAGTGATTTCAATTCCAACAAAAATAAGAATCGGGAAAAGCACAACTTTGGGAAGCACATGAAAAAGAACCGTCAGGCCACCCATGAATCCGGCCAATCCAATAAACAAAGCGGTAAGAAAAGTGTACCCTGCCCTTGCACCCATTTTCTTGTAAGCCGGTTGCCCAATATAAGGCGTAGTTTGAATGACACCACCCGCAACCCCTGCAACCAACGAAGAAATCGCTTCTACAAAAAGCACAGATCGGGTGTCATACTCGTCCCCTGCAGAAGCAGCACTTTCCGTACAATCAATGCCCCCAATTATGGTTGCCAATGCAAATGGAAAAATAATTGGCATTCGCCCAAGCACTTCGTAAAAAACAGTGTTCCACCAAAGCGCATCTCCTGCAGCGAAAGCCCATGGAACCTGAAACCCAAAATGCCCAATGAATTCAAACGGCTTGATCTCTGCAACAATGCTAATGTCGAAAATTTTCCCCGCGAAAATCGAAATCACATAAAGGCCCAAACCCAGCAAAACCGAAAACAATGCCCCAGGAAATTTAAACGGCAACACACGATGTGCCAACAGGCAAACAAGTATCACTAACAGGCAGGGCAAACCAACCACAGGCATACCTGCAATATCCTCTCTTAAAGGCATAAATGAAATCAGGGTAAGAGCAATGGCGGCCAAAGACCCAAGCAATCCCGCACGAGGCACCCATTGCCTTACAAGATTTCCAAACGGTGAAAAAAAAGCTTTTATTAATCCCGTAAGGATCAAAACCCCTAGGCCAACATTCCAGCCAAAGGTCATAGCTTGGTGGTGGTCTTGGGGGTATAGTTCGTTGCCTTTTGCAAGTGCAGGCAAAAGTACTAAGAATGCCATCCCGAAAGTGCTGGGTGTATCCAAACCCAATGGCATTGCGGTAACCGTTTCGCGTTTGAGTTTTTTTGCAAGTCCCCAGGCCATCAAGGTAAAGGCAAGATCGCCAACAAGTACGCCAAGTGCGGTTCCGGGCAGCATCCGAGTCAATACAAATTCGGGCGTATAGCTGCAAGGAATTCCAGCAAAGGTTAAAAGACTAAATAGGGAAATCATGACTGCGAGATTATCGATAGACAAGCCAAAAAAGGCGTTCCAATCTCCGCGCGAAAACCATTTAATATTCATTTCAAATCCTTAGGAATAAAAGTTGCCCCATTATTTAGATTCCACCCAGTAATAAAACTATTAGCACTTTCCGGTTCTAAAGTGAAAAGAAAAAAGAAGGCTAACCAAACTTAAGGCGTAAAATAGATTGGTTGAAATAGTAACGATTGTGACAATTATTCTGAAAAGGAGGGCAACTTCAAAAAATTTAACATTTGTTAAGCAAACTGGATTCACTAACCTCTTGCGAACTTCTTTTAAATATGGGTAATATGGAAAGCGTAATGGTTAGGGCAAATCAGGAAGCATAGATAGCTTAAGAAGAATAGTCACTTTGATTGAGCACTTTGGTTTTAAGGAGGCTCGTCCAGCGTTTTTCGTTGGATGTTTCGAACATGCGAAGAGTTGTTGTCACAGGCTTAGGCGTTGTAGCTCCAAACGGAATCGGCAAAGATGCCTTCTGGAAAAATTGCGTTGAGGGTGTTAGTGGCGTAGGTCCAATTAAAACTTTCGATGCCTCTTCTCACCCGGTAAAAATTGCTGCTGAAGTACCTGATTTTAACCTTGACTCTTACATTCCCCACGAACACCGTAAAAGCATCAAAATCATGGGTCGCGCTGCCAAATTTGGCGTCGCTGCCTCAGGCATGGCAATCAGCGATAGCGGTCTCGATCTAAACCGGATTGATCCTGAACGGCTTGGAGTTATCATGGGGACTGGCCTCGTTCCTATGGATCTTCCCGACATAGCTCCACTGCTTGCAGAAGCTTGCAATGCGAGTGGTTTTAGACCCGAACATCTGGGCAAGCAAGGCTCAGGCGCATTATTCCCCCTCTGGATTTTAAAATATCTTCCCAACATGGTTGCCGCCCATATTTCACTGATTCACGGCGCAAAAGGCCCCAACAACACCATTACCACGGCATGCGCCGCGGGAACTCAGGCTGTAGGTGAAGCTTTCAGACTGATTGCAAGAGACGATGCAGACTTTGTACTTGCAGGTGGGGCAGATAGCCGAATCGATCCTCTTCTTTTTCTCGCTTATTCTTCCATCGGTGCCCTTAGCCCCTCCAACCGTGAAGCTTCGGAAGTTTCCCGGCCCTTTGACGGGCAACGCGATGGGTTTGTATTAGGCGAAGGAGCTGGCGTACTTTTACTTGAAGAATATGAACATGCCCGAAAAAGAGGCGCCACCATTTATGCGGAAGTCTCTGGCCTCGGTAGCAGTTTCGATGCTTACGCGGTCACCAAGCCAGACCCCGAAGCGGGAGGCGCTTCCCGGGCCATCAAGTGGGCCCTTCGTGAAGCAAAACTTGACCCCGATGATGTTGACTATATCAATGCCCACGGCACAAGCACCCGTTTGAATGACCAAATGGAAACCATGGCGATCAAACAAGTGTTTGGTGAAAAAGCGAAAAAGCTGCCTTTGTCTTCAATCAAATCCATGATTGGGCATTTGATAGGCGCCGCCGGGGCGGTCGAAGCTGTTGCGATGGCACTAACCCTTAAACAGGGCATCCTGCCACCAACTATCAATCAAACCAACTTTGATCCCAAGTGTGATCTTGATTATGTTCCAAATAGTGCACGAGATAAAAAAGTGCGAACAGCACTTAGCACAAGCTTTGGTTTTGGCGGGCAGAATGCAGCGTTAGTAATGCAAAGCCTAGCAAACTAATTTAGAATACGCCCAAAAGGCTGATAGCAATCTTCCCCGAAAAACAGGCCTCGACATCTGTTCCATTCTCTGCATGCCTTGAGTGGTAATCTCCCGCATATTTGAAAGAATCTCCCTCCACCTTAAACGCCAAGGGTAAAGGGGATGAATTCGGCTTGCAAAAAACAAACTCTGGATCAGGATCTGATTCTTCCAAATGGGGAAGGTTCACATTCCAATAAGTTCCAGGAGTAATGGGTTTTGCAATCAGATGCGTAACTACAGCACGGGCAAATTTTTCTGACCGAACCCAATCCATGGGCGCACCACGCCTTCGATATTGCGATATTGCAATACCCGGAATACCATGAAATGCCGCTTCTCTTACCGCTGCTACCGTTCCCGAAATAAATATATCAACCCCAAGATTACCCCCTGCATTTATTCCGGAAACCACCCAATCAACCTTGGGCAGCAATGAATGCAATGCAACACGCACACAATCTGCAGGCGTACCATCAACCGACATAATTCCTGGCCTTATCTGCTTCACTTTTAAAGCTTCATCTGTCGTAACGCGATGACCACACCCGGATAACGCCCCAGAAGGAGCTACCACGGTAACCAAGCCAAACCCTACCATAGCTTTTTCAAATGCCACGATGCCAGGCGCATCCACTCCATCGTCGTTCGTCAATAAAATTTTCATAATTCATAATACTCCGGGCCTTGGGTTCCTTAGAATGATGTTAGGCAATTTTAGTTGAAAGGGCGAACATGAATCAATATTCCGTGAATGAACTTAAATTAGTATACCGGATTCTTCATAAAAATCTCGCAACACACATCGAACTAATGGATGCAGATTTTTTAAGTGATCTACAATCCCTTCTGCAGAAAAAAGCGGTCGGGGATGGGGTTGATATAGGAGATCATGGCGCGTGGGACGCATGGCTGGGCAATAAAGTAATCTCTTGCCAGATTCGAAATGAGAACCGAATTGAATTAAATTAGCACGAGCAAAGTGTTTAATTTGCTCGAAAGAGCAGGCATTCGCACCAGTTGATTTTTGATCCCAAAGATGCTTCGATAACCAAGGATAGCTCTTTTGTGCCCACAAGGGGAAGATTCAAGCTTCCAAGCCCATCTTTCCAAGTGCGATCAACCCAACTGGCGATAACTTTACCATCCGCTAGAATCTTGATATTAGCCCTACCCGCCCTGCCATCAGCATCATCACAGCCAAAATAACCACATAGTTTCTCGTATTTTCCTTCGAGCGGAAAAGTGATCGAGGTACTTCCCATCGTAGAAAACCCATTGGAATAAGAGGACCCTGCAATCAAAAAGCCATTATTCTTGGTTGATTCAAAAGCTTTCACTTCTTTTAGAGTTTCAAAAAATGTGGACTGTGCCAGCTTAATATTTTTAAGCTCTTGAATTCTTACTACGCTTTGCCCCAATAATACTGCATGCTGAATTTTGGCAAGGGGAATGCATACTTTTAGCCCTTGCATGGTTTTGCCTTCAAGCATCTTCCCCGAAAGAGTAAACTCACCAAGGGTTATTCTTGTACCAGAATCCAAAACAAAACTTACCAGTTCAATCCTTTTCTCTTTTTTGGAATTGTCATCAGAGCTTAAACCAACAATAGCAACGGATTCATTTTTATATTCTGCTTTGCGATTACCTAAATCAAGAACCATCGTTTTTGCACCGAAACTTTCGATAACGCCTTCAAGTCGCTCAGCGTTGTTCAATACAACAATATCTTTAGAGCGAATTTCACCAAGCATTTTGTTGCGATAGGAAATAGGATCAAGAATACCCAGCGGATTTTTCAGCCATATCATCTTGGTATCCACAAGAGTAACTTGAACTTTACTATCAGAAACAAAATCTGGGCTTTCAATCTCAAAGCTATCATCCTTCATCAACAAATTTTCGAACTTAATGCAATCATCATTTAAAAGCCATAAGGCCTTGGCTTGCGGAAATCTCGGAATAATAGAGTTTTTTCGTGAGATATAAACAGGGTTAGCAACTGTAAAAAATTTATCATCTGCAGATAACATTTCTAAACTGTTTATTGAAGCCATTCGCTGAATACGGCCCTCTTTGAGGGTTCCAACTTTATCACGAACAATAAATATTGGATCTTGGGCGCTTACAAAAGTCGCACAGCAAGAAAAAAACAACGATGTCAGCAGGAGTAATTTCATTTTTGAAAAATAGGAAGATAGTTGTTAGGAGTCTGAAGAACCAAGCATGCCATTGCAGTTGCATAATGCCCACACACCTGATCAAACCACGAACCATCAGGGCGCTGCCTAGCGATTAATTCATCACGAATTGCGGGAAACCAATCATCCCAATATTTGCCCCCTGCGGTATACATTGCTTGTACCGCATAATAATGACCGTAAAAATAATGCATTTCAGGACGCTGAAAATTCAACCCCTGAGGCTTGGCTTGTACTAAAAACTGAAGCCCTGCTTCAATTTCTGGCCCATCATAAATACCTGCACTATATAAAGCGACAACACCTGCGGCGGTGCGCGCAAATCCCATCTGCCCGCCACCGCCCGATTGCGCCATGTACCGGAACCAACCTTCCCGCTTATCTTGACAGCGCTTAACATATTCAACACAGCGATCAACACGGGATTTAGGTACAAGCACCCCAGAATTCCTTGCAGATCTTAATGCCATAATCTGGCAAATGGTAACGCTAATATCAGCATCATTCGGTATTGGATTATAGCGCCATCCGCCTTCCTTAGTCTGGCTGTCTAGAATCAATTTGATTGCCCGAAGCAAGGCATCATGAGTTTGGTTCCTAAGTTCTTTATCGGGAATCATGCCATGAACTTCTGCTAAAAATAAAGTCGCAAAACCATGTCCATACATAGGCCCATGGGGTGAAGACTTGGGGTTATGAAAAAAGCCTGGGTAAGCGCCCTCTTTATTTTCTTGGGTAAGAATATATTTGAGAGCCTCCGTTACTATTTTCCCAAACCTGCCACGCTGGGACTGGCTACCCCCCGCCATGAATGCCAGTGCAACCAGACTGGTGATCGCAACATTGCCGGAATAAGCACCGGTGCCAAAAGAGCCATCGGGCCTTCGACGGGTAGCAAGAAATTCGAGTCCTTTTTCTACAGCTTTATCCAACTGGGGAGTCATCATGCCTTTAGCCTGAGAACCATCAGGTAGATTAGGTCCTTTTCTTGCAGTTGATTCTTGAAAACCCAAGCCTAGGTGTGGGGTGGCTAGCAAACCAAGCCCTGCAAGCAAACAATCTCTGCGCTGAATATTAAATATCATTACTTTTTCCTAACACCTTTTTCAGCCACCCTAGCATAATACTTTCGAATCATTTCATCATAACGATCCATGAATTGGTTAGGCACACCATAAGCATTAAGCTCTGCGCGCAAAGTTTCTGGCAAATGCCCCCAAGCCTCTTTAAAAACATCCGCTGAGGGATTTAATTTATCTCTAGAAGGGTCACGCTTGCCACCCTCCCCAGAATAAGAATTTTTGGGATCGCCTTTATCCTGATTTGCAACCTCTGATTTTTCAGAGGAACCTTTAATACCTTTTCCCAGCCCTTGCATTTCTTTAGGCTGGCCATTCCCATTTCCTAAATCGGCTTTGCCTGGAGTTCCCTGTTTTTGTTGTTTCCCAGAATCTGCGCCCTGCTGCCCTTGCTTATTTAGTCCACCCTGCTTCTGTTTATCTTGGCCTTTGTCTGAATCATTTGAATTCGATTCTTGATTTTCGGTAGAGTTTTTTGGCTGTTTATTTGAGCTTTCACTTTTGGAAGATTTAGATTGCTGGGAATCGGATTGATTACTTTGATTTTTCTTTAGCAGTTTATCAATATCTTCAAGAATATCGCGCTGTTTTTGCAGGGTCGCTTCGCCTAGTTCAAGGTTACCCAATCTGTCATCCACATCTTTAAGGTTTTTATTTATTCGCCCAAAAACCTCTTCCTCTTCAAGATTATCCATGGGCTGATCAATACCTTTTTCTGGACGAGTGTTCTGGTCTTTTTTCTTTTCAGAGTTAGCTTTTGTTTTATTTTTATCAACAGGCGGTGCAACAGAATCTTTTGGTTTTTCTTGTGTTTCAACAGGTGAAGTTTTCTTCTTTTTTAACTTTACCGGGGCTTCATCCCCTGTTTTATCCTGAACGGGTACAGGCGGCTGCTCTTGGGCAATCATTGCCCCCGAAATCAGTAAAAGAGAAAACAGCATGGTTATCTTAATCATCATTGCAAAACCCCTTGGGGTGCATTTTGTCGATTGAACTCGAGAAGAATTTCTAATAATTCGCCGACTTCCCGTTGATCCTTTTGCAATAGGAGCATTTCTCGCCTACTATCTTCAGGCATCTTTTTGGAATCAGGAAACTTAATGGAAAGCTGTTCAGTTCGATCATACAATTCCGCCTGTAAATTACGCAACAATTTAAGCTGAGCTATCGAAGGAGGCTTACGATCTTGCGGGCCACCCCCAGATTGATTTGGTTGCCTGTCTTCGGGATTTTTGGCTTGTTTTTCTTCTGTCTCATTATCCTTAACAGGGGAAGCGATTTGTCCGATTTCTTCCTTGAGGGCATTTTGAAATTGTGCCAATCGTTGCAATGCTTCTTTTTGCGCAGGCACTACCTTATCTGAAAGGGGTGGCCCTTTGGTCTGGGTGCGGGAATTTCGTTCCGCTAATTTAGCGGCGTTGCGCATCGATCTACCAGCCATTCCAATAGTTTTCATAAAAACCGGCAAACCATCAAGATCGCGTGAAGCAACGAGTTCGGTTTCTTCCGCAAGGCCAATTTGGGATCTTGAAAAGCCGGTAATGGAAAGAATCTGAGCACGAGACCAAGCGCCTTTTTCATTCAGCAAAAAGTCAAATCTCTCAGATTCTTTTACCAGAGATTCTTGTCTTTCAGAAAGCAGCTTTAAGCTTTCAGCAATTTTCTCCAATCGCTCTCGCTGCAATTTTTCCTCGGTTTCTTTTGCCAACTGCTGCACTTCCCCTACTTCCTTCTGCAATTTCCCCTGCGCTTTATCAAAAGGGTTCGCCTCCGGATTTGCATCCGAGTTCTCTTGTAGATTTTGAACGGTACGCCTTAATTCTTTTGCAGAATCTTCGAGGTTGCCGCCTTCATTCTCGTTCTTTAATCTACTCAGCGTTTTGGCCATCTCTTCCATTTTTGAAGCTAAACTTTCAATTTCAGCATTATTCTTGCCAAGGGCTTCATTTTTCTGATTTTCGTTCTTGCTCTTTTGAGCTTCCTCGCGTTTCTTACGCAAGGTTTGCATTTCTTGTTTCATTTCCTCTAGTTGCTTTTGAACCTCGCGCAATTTTTTAGCCAGCTTTTGATTCATCTCACGGGGATTTTCCTCAAGCTTATCTAATATTTCCTGCACCCCTTCCACCACTTTTGCCTGCGACTTTGCAGCATCCGTTAATCGATTAGTTTCAATTTCTTCCTTTGCAGAACGAAGATTAGTTTTCAATTCTTTTACAACAGGCAATTCCAGCGCATCCTTGATATTTTTAGTAGCGGATTCATCAAGGCCTCTTTTCTCCTGCGTCGACTTATTCATTTTATCTAGTAAATTTTGTGCTTTTTGAGCCACCTTGTTTTGCTGCTCGGAAAGATACTCAATCTTTTCTTTTTGCATTGGGGTAAGTTCCTCGGTCTTCTTGCCCGATGCCGATGGATCTTGCTTTTGATTATCCTCCAGCTTTCGTTTTAATTCTTCCAATTTAAGCAAGGTTTCACGGGCATCAGAACGCATTTCGGTTAACCCAGCCCAAGGTTCAAGGTTTTTAAGCAACCCCTCCAAGCCTTTCTCAACTTCTTCCTGTTTCTTAAGCGACTTCTCAAGCGCAGCAGTTAATTTTTCTTTTTCCAACCCTTTCCCTGACTCTGCAGATTCTAAGCGTTTTGAAGCCTCCGACAATTGCACCTCCGCCTGTGCCAAATCCCCGTCCTCGATTTTTTTAATCTCTTTTCCTAGCTCATTGAGTCGATTTAATGAAGCAGAAGATTTTAACTTATTAACCTCGGCAAGTTTTTTGATTTTTTCAAGATCGCCTAGAATTCCCGATTCTTTTTCGCCAAGCCGTTCCGCTACATTTTTTTGCCCCTGCTCTGCCGACTGAACGGCTTCCATTGCTTTTTGAATACCCTCTGCATTGGATTTAATTTCATTCAAGGCAAAGCTGGTATCTTTGGTCGCCTTGCGTTGAACATCCCTAACCTTCAACAATTCCTGCCTGGTTTTTTCTTGGGCTTTCTCAAGTATCAATTCGATTCCATTTCTATCGACAATCTGAATTTCTATCCATTCAGAACTACCTCGAAGTTTTAAGGGCAATATATCGTCATGGTCATTGGCTACATAACGAAATGAAAATCTATCCCCTACTTTAAAAGAGGAACCATCTGCATTTTTCAAGTCCTTTAAATTTACAACATGATCAATCAAGATATTATTTACAGGTTTGGCTATGATCCCATTTTTATCAATCAAAGCATGATTCCAAAAATCTGTAACCGAAGCTTTAAAGGCATCCCTTGCACCTTTAAATTCAATCCCGATAGTTTTTAATCCATAAAGAACATCGTCAGTAGACACTTTAAGGGCCACTTCAGCTTCAGGAAACAATTGCAAATACCCGCTACCAGCAATCGAAGAGCTGATTTTAACTAGGGGTGAAGGGTCAGCACGCATCTGTAAATCAAAACTTCGAACCGCATATAAATCGCTTTCATCCTCAATCACAACCGAATAGATACCCGAAGCCATCGGGGCAAATGAAATTGCAAAACCCGTATTCAAGGCATCTAATGGAATGGCAGTTTCTGCAAGAACAGATTTGGCAATTGGCAACAAAACCCAAGTTGCCCAATAATCGCCAGCAGAGAATAAAGAGCAAACAACACTGGGCAAAATATCTTTGTTTTCCAGTTGAAATTCGAGCCTGGCAGTTTTCAACGGGCGATCAGCAACCCCTTTAAATACCACAACACTTCCAAGAGGAACATCCATTTGCAAAGTCCCCGGGGAAACTTTTAAAGGCGAAGGCAATCCCGTATACAAAGGAGGCTGGCAGGTTATTGTGGGCGAAGGATTTCCATCAATATCCAAAAATACAGGCGGAGCTAACACCGTGATCTGATATACCTCAGAAACTGCATCGCCCGCAAAAACTTGCACCGTAAAATCACGCCCTATTGCAGAGACATCTATTTTCCCATTTAGCTCGAAGCCATTCCCATCGTTAGTTTGAATATCTGTAATTAATTTCAAAGGCGAAGTACCATCGCAATAAACAAGAACCGTGGCTTGCTGCGGAATTTTACCCTTAATTTGCGCAACAATACGCAGCGTTTCATTCTTCCCAACTTTTGGTTTTGGGGCTACCATTTCAATTTGAGTAAGAGTAGGCCATGCAATATTTTCGTAAGGAAAAATCACACGGGCCAGAGCAACGCTTGAAAACGGCATGTAACCCAGAAAAATCAGCAACATCGTAAATAAAAATGCACCTGATACAAGGAGACTAATCCCCACCCACCTCACATGAACCTTAAAAAAAACATCCCCAAACATTACTTTTTCAAATGCATCTGCTATCGCCTTTACCACTAATTGTTCAGAAGCCCCTTCAATCGTTTTATTTTGGTCAAGAAAATAAACGGCACTAGCCAAAGAATCTTTTAACCGCGGATCGATACCTTCCATTTGCAAAGCTAACTGAATTGCAGTCAATGAAGAACGGTTAATAGGTTTAAATAAGAATAAAAATCCAATAGTGGAAATTGCAAGCCATAAAACCAAATCTACCGCACGCGCCCAAGAGTCTAGATGAAAACAATATTCCAAGACAACAAAACTAAATAACACCATCCCTGATAGTAATACCCAAAGAAAGATTGCCCGAAAAAAACCATAGATTTTGTTTTGCAACAAAATAGAAGATATAAGGCGTTGCAAACGCTCTGCATCTGGGGAATTTTCGATTTCTTTGGTAAGCAAAGTCATGGCGTATCCAGTCTTTTTAAATACTTGTTTAACTATAACAGTTGCAAGCGCCTTCCCAAAAACCAATTCATGGTTAACAGCAATAAAACGAGGATAAAAACAAACGGATGGTTCCATAAATCCCAGGGGGGCGAAGGTGAACCAGAGGAAATTTGAAAACTTCTAGGAAGGTCTGAAGGCAATGATGCAGCCTGTTCGGGAAAATAGAATTTGCCCTTGGTGGTAAGCGACATCTTGGTTAAATCATTTTGCGCCATGGTCAGCTTTTCCATCTCACCCGGTGGAGGCAGAACGGTGCATTCAACAAAGGGTGGCGGATCTTGCTTAAGTGGCTGTAGTACCTGGAAAAGATATTTACCTTCACGGGCATAATCAATGACGGTTTCAAAAGCGCCCCTACTGCCCGCAACTTTGGCAAGTTCAAGGGTGATAATTTCTTTCCCTTTGCCATCCTGCAGATTTTTTCTTTCCATCGAAACACGAACCGTGGAACTGGCCTCAGCGCCTGAAGCCTCGAGGGGAAGCCGCACTAGGACACGGATGGAATCACCCCGTCTATAACTACCCGTTTTATCAATTTTAATCGAAATTTTTGAAACAGAATTCCGAGAAAGAAAACGCAAAGTCTGGAGCCAAAAATAATTGTAATAAGCCTGATCTTCACGATATGCCCAGCGCCATGATTCATCAAATGCGAAAAATAATACCCTGCCCGCACCATAGTACTGAAGAACCATGAGTGGCACATTTTTGCCTGCTACCCCGAGATTGCCCCCTTCTGCACTTGCCAGCACTTCTGCGCCTTTCTTAGGCACCACACCAGCAAAACACCAATACATTTCTTTCATGCGATTCCAAAGATTATTATTTTCATTCTCCTCGGAATGAAATCTAAAAATGGGATTCATACTTGCAGAAGCAGCGGGAACCAACCTATAACCTTGGAAGATTCCTTCAGTCGATTCAACCAAGGTATTAGCATTAATTTCCACAGGTAACAAATCGCGCAGGGAAGAAGAAGCATACTCTGCAGGAAAATAGCGCTGCCCTGCAAGAAAGAGGACCCCTCCACCTTTTTCGCGTGCAAACTCATTGAGGTCTGAAAGAAACCGTTTGAATTTTGAGGCTTCACGCGATCTGGGATCAACATCACCAAAAATTACCACATCATATTGAAACAACTCACTTCGAGTGGGTAAATCTGCAATCGCAGTACGATCCTGTGATGAAAAATCTGGATCTGCTTCAAGTAACAATACATTTAACGAGAAAAGTTTTCTGCCACCCGGAACTTCAGCTTGCCTTTCGAGCAGTGTTTTCAAGTAATGATATTCATATCGCCTGCAGCCTTCGACAAAGAGGATTTTGACCGTACTGGCCTGCTGGACAAGCACATTTTTTTCAAGCCGGTTATTCGATGTCTGCGATTCTTCCTTCTGCACAGGAATCTCAATTTCATAAAGTTTCAACCCCTCGGTTTTTGGCTTATCGACCAACCGTATTCCAATTGGTACGCCGGTTCCATCGAGTGTTATTTCTTGGCGGTCAATAATATCTGGCTTACCTTTTTCACGCAGTAGTACCGAGGTGCGAAAATTTTTATAACCTGCGGAAGAAACTCGAACATCAAACACCACACGGTCTCCGAAAGCAATTTCGTCGGGGCCAAGAATGTCTAATAGCGCAAGATCTTTGGGTTCCATCTCTTCACCCAGCCCGATTGCAAAAAACGGAACCGCACTCTGCACAGCAAACTTTGTTACTTTCGATAATTCTTCCCCATCTGTAACAACACCATCAGAAAAAAGAACCACGCCTGCCAGTGGGGTGCCCCGAAAATCATTGAGCACCTGCCTGCAAGCATTGCCTATTTTGCTGCTATCATTAGATGCTTCAGGCTTCAAAGCTCGGATTAAATTGAGTGCCTCGGGGATTTCTTCAGGCTTGGAGATAAGAGCTATTTTCTCCGCCCGCGAAGAAAGATGATACAGATGAATGCGAAACTTTCGTTCAAGTATGGTTGCAAGAAACTTGCCTTGATTTTCTGTAAGTATAGCTCGAGCGATTCCAATTCTGGTGACTTCTTGGCTGGAGGCATCCGCTATTTTTCGCAAAAAAATCTCTCTCGCCTCATCTTGATATTTATCTGCAACAGACATGCTTTGAGAATCATCAATCATGATCACAATGTCGGGCCAAGTCACCCTTTCAAATCCAAGGCCAATCTGAGGCATGAGAATCCACAGCAGAACCCACCAAAAGCCCAAGCGTAATCCCGTAAGAGTAATCGCCCCCAAAGCACTGAGGTTGAATATCAGTCTTATAAAAGCCATTCCGGTGCAAAAAGCAAGAATCCCAAACAGAGAAAGCTTTACCACTTTAGTATTAATTGTAGGCATGAATTCATTTTGTGTTATCAATTTGACTTGTAATGTTTCGCCATCCCCAACTTCGATTCGACCACGCACAGCCTCAAAACTTTCAACAACACCCGTAGGAAGAAACGCAAGCGGATTCGCAGCAGATGAAGTGCCAAGAATTCCCACCAGACAAAAGGCAACGGGAATCAAAACTAGCCAACCCAACCCCATAATCAGCCATGGTTTCTTCAGGTTTGGAGTTAGCGATCTACCCCTGCCCATCAACCAAGAAAACAGGAACTCTCCGATAGAAAAAACCAAGAACAGAAAAAGAAATACACCTGCAATTTTCTCTCTCAGCATTCCTTTGTCTTCATTATCAACATTAACATCAGGGTTATTTTCACCCATAAAAGCGGCGTTGTCTTTCACAAGCGAAAAACTCGCCTCGGGATAAAGCTGATTGATTTCCTCCAACGATGTTCGGGCAAGATCTGATTCCGATCCGGCTTCCCCCATGGGGCTTAACATCGGATTTACCGCATATCCATTGGTGGCCTGTGTTAAAAGATACCGTGCAAAATAAAACCCAGACTTAGAGGTATTGTTGAAATTCATCCTGGAAAATTCCTGATCCTGAATCAAAGGGAGTGTTTCCGAAATGCCATCGGGTAGCGAGATTTTTACCTCTCCGGATTGCTGGGCGGGATAATCTTCAATCACTGTTCCACAAAGTTGCGATTGCTCTTTTAACTTCCCTGCACAACTTGCCAACATCAACTCTTGAACAAAGGGCAGATAACTAGGGTATGCAGGCCAGTTGTTCCATTCTGTATTGGCACTGGTGCAAGCAAGATAAACCCACCCTTTAGATCGTGAATCGGCGGGCTTGGAATTTTTTTGCAAAGACCCAACAAGGGGCTGCCAACCTAACAATGCAGGTACAGTTAATGAGGCACTTTTACTTTCATCAACGGCCATACCAAGATTAATACTTTTAAAATTCGCAAGATTACGGACAACAGACTTAGGCAGAGGTTCCGTTTGAAAAGCAGTGGTAAATCGCGGACCAAGCAAAGATTGCTTATCTTCTGCGGTGCGAAAGGCGCTAAGTGGGGGATATTGAAAAGCAGAGGGATCAGCTTGAAATTGAAAGAGCGAACCCTGTGGCGCAGCTAATGGTTTGATCAATTTCGCAGGTAAAAGGCCCTTGCCCTCCTGATAAAGGTTATCGTTGTAAGAGCCGGGTTCAGCTTGCTCACCCAACCAGAAAACCGCACCACCACCTTTACGAACAAATTCTGCAACCGTTCTCGTTTCTGATGCCCTCCACCGTGCCATATCACAAAAGAAAACAGAATCATAATTGGTTAGCCCTCTATTTAATTCATCAGCCAATCTTGGTTCATCGATGGAACGAGTCTTGAACTTCAATGGGATGGAATCAATGCCCTCGTTATCTAGGGCAATTTGCAAAAACCCAGTCGACCTTTCTAGGTCGCGCGCAGAATATCTGCCATTGACCAGTAAGATATTAAGCTCCTTACTAACACGAACGATCACACGGCAGGAATCATCGACTGCAAGATTATCCTGATCTAATTGCATTTGAACTGCGTAATCACCTGGTTCCTTGAACTTGTATTTGAGTAACACCGTAGCTTGAGCGGAAGACTGCATATCGACCGTTTCTTCAAGCACTTGTGCAAGAGATATAGAATCTGCTCCTTGCGAAATCTTACCCGCAAGCAATCGAACTTTAACACGACTTTGCGCCTTATCGCCATACGCATGAAGCTTTGCAATAAATCTAGTTTCAGCGGTAACTCCTGCGATTTGTCCATCGATTTCAAGATTTGTAATAGCAAGGTTAGCGGGTATTTCTGTACCCACATCTACAATTCCAAGGGCGGCCTTGGCTCGTATTTTAGAGAACAAAGAGTTGGCGGGTCCGGTGCCGTTACCAATCCAAGAACTTATTTGAAGATCAGAAAAGAAAAGAACTTTGCGCTCTTTAAACCGGGCGGGGGATCTTTGCAAAATAGAATCGACCAAGGCAAGCGTTCCGGGAAGATCTGCACAGCCATGCGTTGGGGAGATGATCGAAATTTCCTGCCTCACTTTGTCAAAATCTTCGGCGGCCTCGTTGATGATTACCTTTGGGGGAAAAGACATTTGTACCAAGCTAATTGCATCGCCTGGATTACAGGCCTGAACAAAACGATCGGCATTTTGCCTAGCTTTTTCGAATGCAGATTTGCCATCTTTTTGCGCCAGCATGCTAAGGGAAGCATCAAGAACAAGAATAGTATGGGCCCGAGAAACCCCAGCAATTCGTTGCCCGCGCATTTCGGGGAACAACTTACGCCAATAGGGTTCCGCCCATGGCATTGCAGAAGCGCAGGCAGATGCCAGCAAGAAAACCATCAAGCAACGCAGAACCAACAGCAACCATTGTTCGATGCGCCAGCGTTTCTCCTGCACTTTTTTTGCTTCTAAAAGAAAACGAATGGTGGGCAGGTCAATAATCTGCCTGCGAAACCTACGCAATAAATGTATGACCACAGGAATCGCAACAGCACCAGAAGCAGCAAGAAGCGCTGCAAAAGGGGTTTCAAACAGAAATGCAAACAGCGGAAAAATCAAGTAAGTGGCCCCCGCATCTCTTTTCTTATCCGCGACTTTCTTCCCCGTAAATATTCTGACAAGACTTCGCTAAGTACTTCGTCTGTTCTTAGCAATACATAATCACTATCCAATTTGCGCAATTCTTCGCGCAGGCTTGTGCGCCATCGATCAAGATTCTCAAGATAGCTTTGCCTTAGCGAAACAGGATCAGCATCAAGCTGCGCTTCGCCCTCCAAACCCCGAAACAAAGTTGGATCTTGAAACGGAAAATCCATCTCCTGAGGATCCATCACATGAAAAGCAACAACTTCATGGCCCAAATGGTTAAGGTGCCTGATGCCCTCCATAAGGGCATCCAAATCGTCAAGAAAATCGCTGAAGATAAACACAACACCCTTACGGGTCATTCTCTCGCAAACCTCATGAAGCAGCGGTGCGATACTAGTTTTCCCAGTGGTAGGGCCCAAGGAAAGTATTTCAAAGATCGCTTCTAATTGCGATACCCTTCCCGAGGGTGACAATCGATTTAACACCTTATCGTTAAATGTATAAAGCCCGATGGCATCTCCATCGTGTTGTAAAAGGTATGCAAGCACGCTTGAAGCAATTGCAGCATGATCAAATTTAGAACGAAGCCCCGACTTGGTTTTCTGCCAACTAACCGAACCAAAGGACATCGACTCGCTGCAATCCACCAGCATAGAACATGCAAGGTTTGTCTCTTGCTCATATTGCTTGAGGTAGAGTTTTTCGGTTCGAGCAAGAACCTTCCAATCCAGCCTGCGAAGATCATCGCCTGCGGAGTATTCGCGATGTTCTGCGAACTCAACCGAGAAGCCCCGCATTGGGCTGCGATGTCTGCCAGAGATAATACCTTGAACAATGGTTCTGGCTTCGAACTCGATAAGCCTGAGCCGGGCCAGAACATCAGCATCAAGGTATTTCCGATTATTGCTCAAGCAAACTCCCAGGTTTAGATTTCGGCAAAAGGCACGGAGTCGATCAGTTTCTGAACTATTTTATCAGCGGTCATACCATCAGATTCCGCATGATAGTTCGTAATTATTCTGTGCCTGAGAATAGGAAGGGCGACCGCTTTGATATCTTCACGGGAAACAAAGAACCGCCCTGCAAGTGCAGCCCTGGCCTTACCAGCCATAACCATCGCTTGGCCGGCCCTAGGACCCGCACCCCAAGAAATGTATTTCCGCACAAAATCTGGAACGGATGCAGAAGTTTCTTTATCCCGCTCGGGCCGACTCTTACGAACAATATCCATGGCATATTTGACAACATGAGGCGATGCGGGGATTTTGCAAACAAGTTCTTGCATCCCCTGAATTTCAGTTTCATCAAGTACGCACCGCACAAGATGAGACTGCCCTGAAGTCGTGCGAGAAATAATTTCAAGTTCGTCGGCCTCGGAGGGGTACCCCACTAAAATCATAAACATAAAACGGTCCAACTGCGCTTCTGGAAGAGGATAGGTTCCTTCCTGCTCGATAGGGTTTTGGGTTGCGAGCACAAAAAAAGGCTTGGGCAACACATGCCGTTGACCACCTACCGTAACTTGCAGTTCTTGCATGGCCTCAAGCAAAGCAGACTGGGTTTTTGGAGGGGTACGGTTAATTTCATCAGCAAGAACAAGGTTGGCAAAGACCGGGCCATTAATGAAACGAAATACTCTTTCCCCTGATGCCTTATTCTCTTGAAGAATTTCAGTACCAGTAATATCAGAGGGCATTAAATCGGGCGTAAACTGGATTCGATTGGAAATCAGGCCCAGACTTGATGCCAGAGTTTTTACAATCAGGGTTTTCGCCAACCCGGGAACACCCACCAAAAGGCAATGCCCCTTTGCAAAGAGAGCGAGAAGCAGTTGTTCCACAACCTCAGAATGCCCTACAATCACTTTGGAAATTTCTTCTCGTATTTTCATCCCAGCTTGCTGGATCTTCTTAAGACCTTCAAGATCGCTGGATTTTTCTTGTTCATTATCTAACAATATTTCAATCATGTTTTGTTCATCGGGCACAGCAACCAGACCTTTCTTTTGAATTCAGGGCACGATCAGAAACTCTGCTTTTATCAACTTTGCATTTAAAAATCATATCAGGGGGTTAGGGCATAAACTTCAGAAGCTAAACCCACCAGTATCTCATTTTTATCACACAAAATCATGGGGGAATGAATGGCATGAGTTTCTTTACCAAACGAAACTTCAGGAAAAAGATGAAAGTCACTCCCTGCTTGTAAAACCCAGCGAGCGCCTCCAGCATAGGTTTCCAAAAAACTTTTCTTTTGCACAACTCCATCCGAAATAAAATACAAAGGCATCCCTTGCCCCTTGGGATACATACCATCGGAACTCCAAGCCAAAAACCATGCTCCAAACTTCATAATGATTTTAGTGCATGCGGGTGGTGTTGCCCAAACAAGAATCTTATCCCCATGAAAATTCATGCCCCAAGCGTAAAGCAAAGTCTCAGAAGGCAATTTAAAATATTTGGTTTCTTGTTGCGTATTCAAATTCCACGATTTGAAATGATTCCCTGCAAATCCATACAAGTTATCACCGAAAAGATGCCACGCATCAAGGTTTAGATTTTTCTCGAATATCAAAAATGGTTTATTCCAAATAGGCTTCCCTTTGATCAGATCGATAAAAAACAAAAAGGTTGCAGTATTACCTTCAATGCCCACAACAGCTTGATTTTTAAGGGCAAAAATCTTCGCTGTTTTTCCTGTTCTAAGTGATGCTGGAAGCAATTCAATCTTCATAATGCATTGAAAACCCTTTGATTCTAGCAGGCAAAGTTTCCCATCCGAGTTAAGCGCTAAAAGGTTATCCCCAACAGTCACCATTGTTTGCCAAGGAGAATTATCCAATCTGGGCACACAATTGGTTTGAATAACTCCCTCTCCCACATGCCAGTAATTATTTCTACTATCCGGAACGATACAGGCATTATGGTTAATCGAAATCAAATTAGCCAAAACAAGATGATGGTCAGAAAGATCATTACTATAGAAAGGAAAACGAGATTCAAAAACAACTTTCCCATCTCTGGAATCGAGGCAATAGATTTTCCAGGAACCATCGTGACAATAAATTTTGTTCCCTAAAATTACAAATTCAAATGGCATGAGACTATTGCTGATTGGTTTAAAATGCCACAACTCTGCACCCTTATCCAAATCGAACGCCATAACTGATTTTTCAAAACCAAGTAACAAAACATCGCCCTGCGTTTTCATCCATGTGCAATCTTCCTGCAGTTTGGATTCCCAAAGTAATGCTCCATCGAAATTCCGAACAACCTTAAAATTGCGGGACTGTGCAATGACAGTTAAATTTGAGGTTTTGGAAATTTGCACCGATCCTTGCTCAAAAAACTTCCCCGGCTTGGTTTGCTTAACACTCCACTTTAAATCGCCAACTTTCAAAGCTTTTGGGCCGCTATTTTCAATGGGCAATTGTGCATTAATTTCTTTGTTCGGCTTCATTTGAGGACTTAAAATCACCGCATCTTGCTTTTTAGATTTCGCCCTGTTGGTTTCCCGATACATTCGGATCGCATTGCGATCAACACTTAATAAAAAATCATCAAAGAGAAAAAGATTGCCTGGCTGCAAGCGATGAAACAACGAAAGGTCTGCAGCGGGTAAACCTGTTTTCAGGTCGACAATAAAAACGCCTTTAACCGTGGGCCAAATATAGTTATTCCCAAGAATGAATCCCCTTCCTGCGGATGGCAATGAACTCCCATCCGACGGAATGCTCCAAGCTTGGTTATCTGACCCATTGTCAGAATTTAAGGCCCGTAACCCATTTTCCGTACCCAAGAGCAAAACACCATCTTTGACCGCAATCAATTGGTTTACATTCTCAACATCACGAGTCCAGATAAGAGTGCCACTGGAACTATCCAACGCCTGAACTACTTTGCTTCTTGGATTCAAATGATAAACAGTTGCCTCATGAAAAATAACCCGAACCGGTGCTGGAGTTTTGATGCTGTGTGCATTTTCATTTGGTGAAACAAGCCTTAACCATGCTATTTTTCCAGTTTTATGATCCACTGCAGTAACGGCACCACCTCTGCTGGTTGCAACCACAAGGTTGCCCGCAATTGTCAAAAAAGCCTGCTTGCTTTCCCCCAAATGAACCGCTGTTGTTTCAGATGCGACCTCGCAAGACCAGAGCAAATCCGGCATGCCTGCGTTAAGGTTATAACAAAGGACTTTAGGCACCTCCCTACCATTAACCTTTTGATTGGCGAAAACAAAAACTCGATCTTCATGAACCAGTGGGTCACTTTCAAATCTGTTGCTATCGCCCTGGGGAAGTTTAACCTCCCAAAGAAGCCGGGTTGCCTCGAGATTAACTTCTAAACAAGCAAGAAAACTTTCACAATTTAAATCTTCCATCGGTAAAGGGGCAAAAAATTTATCGTTATTTTTAATTGGCCTATCAAGAGTTACCAACACCTTGTTAGGCGGACAAAAAGAAAGTGCCATGCTTCGACCCAAGCTTAATTGCTGGTTTGAATTTCGTTTTGGGAACATCTCGCCAGGATCGTACAAGATATTTTTGGCACCAGAAATCAAATCGAAAGAAAACAGTTTAGAACCATCCTGAAATAGTATGCGTGACCCTATCCGCAAAGGGTGGCATGGAAGATCGGGGGATTTTTGTGGAACCAAAAGGCTTTTTGAAGAAACCGCCTCTAACTCCTCTTTATCCGTGGAGTTAATCGAGGTCTTCCAAGCGGGAAGGTTAGCGCACCAGTTTCCCAATTGGTGCACGGTTGGCCCCTTTTCGATAATTGGGTTTCGCTCCTTGGTTATGGCATAGGAAGTCCAATCGGTACGGCTCAACCGGAATGATTTAGATTGCGAAAGCTCTTCTAAAATTTCAACCAGATTACCTTTTTTTGAAGCTAAAACCCCTTCATGTTTAGGAAATTCAGATACAAATTGCTTAAATCTTTCTTGGGCTATTTTACCTAATCCATCCCTTATTAGCGAACTTGCCACCAGTCGGGCGCGAAGCAAGGGAAGCTGATCAAAAAAAAGCGGCATATCCAGACGCGATTTTTGTTGCGCTTCCAAATAAAGCGCTATAGGCAGGTTCCACCAATATTCCGCTTCTTCAATCTTAGATTGTTCAAAGGCCCTATCACCCAGAAGTAGGCAGGCATCAACCCCACTGTTACAGAAAAGCCCGTTCCGGATAATTTCATAAAGCCCGCCCAAATCTTTTTGGGTTTTTGCTACTTCAAATTGTTTTTTAAAATTAGACTCCTGCTTTTTGAATTCTTGCGAGTTCTTATCACTGTTCAAAAGTGTTACCTGACACAGCCATGATGCTCGAACTAAATGATTTTTCGAATTCATCACCATCGTATCGGGATTTGTTTCAATAATTTTAAAAAGGTTTTCTTGTGAAACTTTTGAATTTTTTCCAACTAAGCTGACTGCTAATTGGGTTATTTTTGAAGATAGCTCGTTATTCGGCTGAATTGATTGTTGGGCCAAAAGAAAACAGTTGAACAATCCTACTCCGAGGATTATTAGAAGCCGGGCTGAAATACCAAGGCTTTTAGGCATTAATTGTGACCCCATAATTACTAATGCTGTATGCTACCAAGTCACAAGCAGGATAAAAGTTAAAATATTTAGACTTTCAAAAAACAGACAAACAGGCTTACCCAACCCGGTTTCTTATTTTTAAGAAAACAGACCCCGAATTTCTTAACCTTAGGACTTTTCAAGTTTTTTTCGCTCTTCTTCTCCCATCTTTTGCAATTGTAAATAAAATGTTAGTTGGCATTAGTTTTGCACGGTTTATTAGTAATTGAATTAGGTTTATTTTGATAAAATGTCAAAGTACTTTTCTTTGGCTTATTTATCTAGGGCCCATTAAAATTTTAAGGATTGCCGAACTTATGGCAAAGTGTTCAACAAGTTTGATCCCAACACTTTCGGAGCTCTCAAATGCGCTTATGCTTACTTTTGTAGTTTGCGTATTCTTGACTTCGGGCTGCAGCAACAATAACGACACCTATCCTGACGATGTGGTGTACCCATTCCGTGCCGATTTAATCGTTGATGAAGTCCCAAAACTAACCCGTGATCGTCTTCCAGGACCTGGTCAACTAGACAAAGCAATCGCTCAAATTAAAGAACTGGGTGGAAAAACCTTTAACCCTAAAGATCTCCCTGAAAACCTCCGAACCGAATTAGACAACGAACTGCAACTCACTTTTGGCTCGCCTTACAAGCCTTGGGTAGGAATCTCCACTAATACTGAAATTATCTCGCTTGCAAAAGCCTTGAAACTTGATGAAGAAACCCTTGCAGCAGGCAGTAAACTTTACCGTAGAAATTGTCTGCATTGCCATGGTTTGGCAGGGGATGGCCGGGGGCCCACAGGCCCATGGGTAAACCCCCATCCGAGAGATTTCAGGCAAGGGAAATTCAAATTTATTTCCTCTAATCCCGGTGGGAACAAAATTAAACCTCGTAGGGAAGATATCCTCCGCAGTCTAAGAGCTGGTGTTGAAGGAACTTCAATGCCTGCGTTTGGGTTGCTGGGTGATCAGGCGCTTGAACAACTGACGAGCTATGTGCTTCATTTATCATTAAGGGGAGAAGTAGAATTCGAAACAACGCGTACCCTGCTGAAAAACAAAAACATTGTAAGCGAGCTTTTTGATCTACTCCCAGATCAAGAACCCGCCAAAGAAACCGTGCAGGAATTTGTAAAGCTTTATCTTAAAGATCTTCTTAAAGCTTATCAAAAATCTGATGCCAAAGGAATTGACCCTGCATCGTATCCAAACTTTACGGATGCCGAATTGCTTGAATCTGTTAAACGAGGGTTCTATCTTTTTAGCAGTAGTGCATCTGATGCATTTGGTTGCGTAACCTGCCATCAGGATTACGGGCGACAACCATTATATCAATACGATGATTGGGGAACCTTAGTGAGACCATCAAACCTTACGCTTTCCATATACCGTGGCGGGAGAAGGCCTGTAGACATTTACTGGCGCATCAAGCGGGGAATTCCCCCTTCAAAAATGCCTGCAGTCACAGTTCCCGCAAATGAAGAAAGCCAAAAGATATGGGATCTAGTTAACTTCATCGAAGCACTACCCTTTCCAGGGTTATTGCCTGATGATGTTCGATCTAAAGTTTATGGTGCTGCAAGTATCGGGGTTGCAGCGCTTCCCGAAGTCAAGAAGTAAAACTAGCAGGAGCAGATTTAGTGCATAGATGCTGGGGCTTATTATTTGCAGCGGTGAACCTCGCTGCTATTGGGTTTATTGCAGTTTCTCCGGCTATGGGTTGGTGGCTGCCTAAAAATATAGCTAGTTATGGTGCGGATGTTGATAACTTGTTTTATATTATACTTGGTGCAACGGGGTTCTTTTTTGTTATTACCCAAAGCACGCTTGTTTATTTCATGCTTCGATATGGTGCAAAGGAAGGCGTTAAAGCAAAGCACATTCATGGTAATATGAAGCTAGAAATCATTTGGACTGCAATTCCCGCAATTATTCTTCTCTACATTGGTTTTGCCCAAACCCCAATCTGGGCGAAAATGAAGTATATCGAAATCGACACTTGGTTTCCCATTAGATACAAAGGCACGAACATCGAATCTGACCTACATGTCACCGTGCTTGGTAGGCAATGGGAATGGCGCATGCGCTATCCACAGGGGAACATTCCTGCAGATCCTCAAGCTTGGGCAGAACTTGGAAACCTACACGATCTTCATGTCGTAAATGAGCTTCATGTTTGGAAAGATGCCCGGGTTAAGATTCATTTGAAAACTCAGGATGTCATCCATAGTTTCTTCCTGCCAAATTTAAGATTAAAGCAAGATGCCCTTCCAGGTAAAATCATGCCCATGTGGTTTCAACCCATTGAAGCGAATGTTCGATACAACTCAAAAACAAGAATACTCGAAGAGCTTACCCCTTCTTCCACTTGGGAAATCGCCTGTGCGGAACTATGTGGAGGCAGGCACTACAGTATGAGGGGCAAGCTTTTCGTTCATGAGTCAAAAAAAGATTATGAACTATGGTTTACTGATGCATTAAAAAACCAACGCCTTAACGAATCACCTCGCTTGCAACCGATCGTTGCGGCAGGAAACAGAGGCAACCAATGAGCCATGACCTTCACCATACCCCAGAAGCAAAGCCGGGATTCCTAACAACCTATCTTTTCTCTCAAGATCACAAGATGATAGGGATACAATTTCTATTTTCCGGACTGATTTTTTTCGGAATCGGCGGACTCCTTGCGTTACTAGTACGATTGCAACTCGCATGGCCTGATGGCAATCTCCCTTATATTGGGAAGTGGTTTCCGCAAAGCTGGGGGGGCAAAATGACCCCCGAGTTTTACACCATGCTTTTCACCATGCATGCCACTATTATGATTTTCTTTGTCATAATTCCATGGCTTACAGGAACTTTCGGAAACTTTCTTATCCCTCTCATGATTGGGGCAAGAGATATGGCTTTCCCCAAACTCAATATGTTTTCTTATTGGGTGATGTGGCCTGCTTTTATCATCATCTTGGCAAGTTTTTTTGTCGAAGGTGGTGCTGCAAGCTCAGGCTGGACAAGTTACCCAACCCTCTCCAATGTTGGAGCAGAAGCGGGCCTTGAAAAAATTCCTGCCAAACCGGGCGAGGCGACAACTTCTTACACTATCTTTAAAGATGATTCCTTCAATTCTCCTGCTTCGCCCGGGGCCGGCATGGGGCAGATCTTCTGGCTAGTTTCCCTCATTTTTGTGGGTATTGGCTCTATGATGGGATCTGTCAATTATATCACCACCATCCTTAACATGCGTGCGCCAGGCATGGATCTAATGCGCATGCCCCTTACGGTCTGGTCGTTATTTATCACCGCCATTCTTCAAGCACTTGCTCTTCCCGTTCTTACCGTAGCTTTAATGTTGCAATTGCTTGACAAACTTATTGCAACCAGCTTTTTTCTGCCTCCAGGCGGGCTTAGCTTTGGTAATTGGCATACCACACCTGGGGGCGGCCAACCTTTGCTCTGGCAACACCTTTTCTGGTTCTATTCCCACCCCGCTGTTTACATCATGATCCTTCCAGCTATGGGCGTCGTATCAGACATCATTTCAACCTTCGCAAGAAAACCTATGTTTGGCTACAAACCAATGGTGTTCTCCATGGCGGCAATTGCTTCCTTGGGATTCATTGTTTGGGGGCATCATATGTTTCAAAGTGGCATGGACCCTAGGCTTGGCACTGGCTTCATGCTTGCTACCATTCTTATCGCAGTTCCGAGCGCAATCAAAACCTTCAACTGGCTCGCAACTTTGTGGGGCGCTAGCATCCATTACACCACGGCCATGCTCAACGCTCTGGCTTTTGTATCAATGTTTGTGATTGGTGGGTTAAGTGGGATTTTCATGGCAGCTACCCCTGTTGATGTTTATTTTCATGATACTTATTTCATTGTTGCCCATATCCACTATGTGCTTTTCATGAGTAGCATTTTTGGAATCTTTGCAGGTATCACTTTTTGGTTTCCCAAAATGTTTGGCAGGATGATGAACGAACCTCTGGGTAAAGTACATTTTGCCCTTACCTTTATTTTCGGGAATCTTACTTTCTTCCCAATGCATATTCTGGGAATCGGTGGGCATCCAAGGCGATACTATGATCCTACCATTTATCAATATCTCGAAAACCTTCAGCCCCTTAATCAATTCATGACAATATCTGCAATGCTTCTAGGGTTGACTCAACTTCTGTTTGTAATCAATATTTTTTACTCCTTATGGTTTGGTGCTAAAGCAAGTAAAAATCCTTGGAACTCCAACACGCTTGAATGGACTGCCCCCTCCCCGCCACCCCATGGCAACTTCGACCAAATACCCGTGGTTTTGAGAGGGCCCTATGAATACGCAATTGATGGGCCAATTGATCACTTGGCCCAATCATCACCAATTAGCGACGGGGTAAAACACCATGAATAAGACCCTTTCCTTACAACCAACAAAAACTCCCATCACTGCTTTTTGTAGCTGGATTTCCGCTTTTTTGGTTCTTTCGCTTTTAACCTTAGGAACGCTTATCACAACCTACCGAGTTGGCATGGTTGACCCTATCTGGCCTACCGAACCTTGGTATCTGTTAAGCCAGAATTGGTCTGAACCCTCTGCAGGTTATTTCATCGAACATATTCATAGGGTCGTAGGCTACATAAGTGGTTTTGCAATTCTTGGAATGATACTAACTTCGTTCCTTGCAAACAGAACTATAACGAGCAAAACTATTTCAACTTTTTGTATCGTTGGGGTTTCGTTTGGTGTTGCACTCGCTATGGCTAGCATCGATCGAACCAAAGCCTTAGCTGATCCAATAGGCGCGGTGAATCAATTAAAAATGAGAACCGGCCTCGGCATTGCATTAGCTTCTTCGTTGTTTCTTATGGCTCAATCAATTCGCGCATTTAAAAACAATGAGCAACACGCAGGGTTACAATTTCTTGCGCTTCTTTCTTACCTTGGTGTCATTAGCCAAGGGTTACTGGGCGGACTTCGTGTTTACCTTCATGCTTTAGTGGGCCCGGAACTCGCAACCATTCATGGCGCAACCGGCCAAATGGTTTTCGCATTGGTTGCTGGTACCGCAATTCTTGCAACTTTCCCGGGCGCTTTACCAAAACTTGAAGACAAGGAAAAACGAATCCTACCCATCATCGGCTGGGTTCTTGTAGTAGCCCTTTTATTCCAACTTGTATGGGCCGTGATTGTTAGGCATGGCGGGCAACCTTGGGCACAACGATTACATATGATCGGGGCTTTCATCGTGTTCGGAGTTGTAGCCTGGCTTTCGCTGAAGATGGCAGGTTCACCCCATGCACGCCTCTTTTTCAAGCCTTACACCATACTCTTGGGCTTAATTGTTTTTGTTCAAGTGGTATTGGGTGTTGAGGCCTACCTAGGCAAATTCGCAACGGGTAAACCTTTGGTTCAGGAGGCTGTTACTTTTGGACAAGCCACCATTCGCACCTTACATGCTTTAACCGGGGCTTTGCTTTTGGCCATCGCCTTTGCTGCAGCATTACGAATAACTCAAGTTGCAAGATACAAAGGATTACAGAATGAAAACTAGTGCGACCCTAGAGCTGAAACTACCTGTTCGCACAAAATCGCGCGCCAAGGATTTCCTCGATCTAACCAAGCCTCGCATCTCTGCCATGGTTTTATTTTCTGTAATGGCAGGAGGCCTTTACGCAGGCGCCCGAGGTCTTGAGCTTTTAGTCGTTTTAAATACCGTCATCGGAACCACCATGGTTTCTGCAGGCGCAGGGGCTTTAAACCACCTTTGGGAACGACGCACCGACTCCCTCATGCTGCGCACTGCAAACCGTCCACTTCCTACTGGTAGATTACAACCGCTTGAAACTTTTCTCTTTGGTATGCTCCTTGGCCTTGGCGGTACAGCTTATCTTTTAGTCACCGTGCCAAATACCCTTACCGCAATTCTCGCCTTCTTTACCTTGGTTTCTTATGTGCTTATTTATACCCCACTAAAACAACTCACTACCTGGAATACCCTAATCGGTGCTATCCCCGGAGCTATGCCACCCTTGATTGGTTGGGTTGGCGTTAAGGGTACTCTCGATCCAGAAGGCCTTGCCCTTTTCATGATTCTTTTTGTCTGGCAGATTCCACACTTCCTTGCTATCGCATGGCTTTATAAAGATCAATATGCCCAGGGCGGACACAAAATGCTACCCTCCTTTGATCCTTCAGGCGATGTAACATCCCTGCAAATGCGTGCCTATTGCCTAGCACTTATCCCAGTCAGCCTTTTCCCAATATTAATTCAAGCTGCAGGCCCACTTTACTTAATGGGAGCCGTACTTTTGGGCATCTTTTTCTTACTGCCCACTTTACGATTTCATAAAGAACGAAGCATGCAAAACGCCAGAAGCGTCATGCGAGCTTCTTTAATCTACCTCCCAGGCATCTGGGCTTTACTCCTTATTGACCACACCCTTAATCTTTTGTTCCGCCGGTAAGGATTCATCATGACTGTTACCGAGACACCCAGCACCAATCTCCCCATCAGCAATGGCAAACTTGCCATGTGGCTTTTTCTTGCAACAGAAGTCATGTTTTTTACTGGGTTACTTGCAACTTGCATGCTCTTAAAAGAAAGTGCCCCCTTTCCAGGTGCTGGAATTCCTCACTGGCCCACCCAAAAAACAGTCCATGTGGAACCTTGGTTAGGTGCTATTAATACCGTTATTTTAATTTGCAGCAGCCTCGCTGTTCTTCTTTCTATTAATGCTCTAAAAACTAATAAAGTTTCTACTTCTCTCTTTTTTCTTGGATCTTCACTGATTCTTGGATCTGTATTTCTTGGCGTCAAAGCCTTTGAATACAAGGGCAAATTTGCACATGGTATTATCCCAGGAAATATCGGCGAATGCCTGCCTGGTCTGTCACCCCTCAGAGAAAAGCTTCTTCAACAAAATGGCCTTGCCTATGTCCGCAAAGTACAAGCACAATTAAGAATTATTTGTTCAGGCGTCACGAATGACAATTTAAAAGATCAATCCGATATCATCAAAAAATCCTACGGCATTTATTTACTTACCCTCGATGGCAAAAATCCTCAAAACGATTACCTGCGACCTTTATCCCCTTCGCAACTCGGAGAAAAGGTAAATATGTTGCTTGCAGAGTTCCCACAACTACACCTTCCCCCAGCCATCCCTAATGGAAATTTATGGGCCTCTTGCTACTTTGCGCTTACCGGAGTACATGCAATCCATGTTATATTTGGATTAGCATTCATGCTTGGCATCTTTTTAAAAGGCATTTTTGGCAACCTGCAAACAATGGAAGGCACCCTAGAAGTTACGGGTCTATATTGGCATTTTGTCGATCTTGTGTGGCTTGTTCTTTATCCGATTATTTATTTACTTTAGGCACACCAAATCATGGAACACAAAGAACAATCTGATAGCCAAACGCTGCTGTTTATTACCGCGACTATTCTCGCTTTCAATGCACTACTTCTTCCTATTATCGGGGCCTATCTGGAAAACAAGTCCAGGCTTTTCGCAATCCTTGGTATCATCTGCTTTCAAGTCGCCCTTGCAGGCACTAACTTCATGCACCTTAAGCGCGATGTTAAAACCGTTTGGTTTATCATTCTTCCAACAGTTTTACTTTGCTGCTTTTTAATCGCTGGCTTACTCCCAGACACCATTTTTTATCGCCAAAGGTAAATTCCATGCATCTTTACTTTTATTCTTATTTGATTCTTTTTTCACTCATCTTTGTAAGTGGTTGTAATAATAAAGGCACGATCGGAAAACTTGAAGATTTTGGTACCCTAGGTGATTTCTCTTTCCTTGAGCGCAATGGCGAACAAATTTCTCAAGACGATTTCAAAGGCAAAGTTTGGCTCGCCTCTTTTGTTTTCACCCGCTGCACTGGCCCCTGCCCACAAGTTTGCGCAACTCTTGCTCGTTTGCAGGAAAAACTCAAGGATGTTCCTGACTTCCAAATTGTTACCTTCACCGTTGACCCCGAACACGATAATCCTAAAGAACTAAACCTCTTCGCAGAAAACTTCCGGGCAGACCCCAAACGCTGGTTCTTTCTCACAGGCAAAGAAGTAGACCTTCATCAATTAATTAAAAACAAATTCCACCTCGCAGTTGGGCATAACTCTCCCGATCAATCCAAACCAGGTAGTGAATTTATCCATAGCCCAAGAATTGTTCTTATCGACAAAATTGGACATATTAGAGGTTATTTTGAAGGCACACCTACCACGCCTGAAGGCGCAATGGTTGATAAATTTGAAGATAAAATCAAAACCCTTGAATCTAATATTCGTACACTTGCCCTAGAGAAATAAGACCATGAATTTCCTCAATCAATTCATTTGCCCAGGCTGGAATGCTAGCCTTAATGGCTTAGCAGGCATCCTGATCGTTGCTGGATTTTTAGTAATCAAAATAGGCAGAAATAAAAAAACCCATTCCGTTATTATGTTGACTGCTGTTGCAGTATCCGCAATTTTTCTGGCTTCTTACCTCTATTTTCATTTAGTGATCAAGGGTGGTGTTGCAACCAGTTTTAGAGATAAAAACCCAGAAGCCACCGATTTTATTCGCTATCTTTATTTCGCAATTCTCATCTCGCACACCATCCTTGCGCTTGTTGTCACCCCCATGATTCTTGTTACCGCTTATCACGCATTAAACGATAACCTCACAAAACATATGCGACTTGCTCGCATCACTTTTCCTATCTGGCTCTATGTTTCTATTACTGGTGTTGTGGTTTACTGGATGCTCTATAGAATGTACTAAGCGAGAAAAAATATGAACATCAATAATTCAATTGTTGTAAAAACAGCCCTAGCGGGATTTCTTTCCCTAATGTTATTATTAAATGCAGAGGCTTGCCCCAATTGCAGAGATGCAACACAAAACTCCCCAGAAGCAAGCCAAATAGAACAATACAACGAAGCCAAAGCCTTTAATAAAAGTATTTACCTAATGGCTGGTATGCCCTTTGCCATTGTTGCGGGCTTTGGGATCTTCCTACGGAATCTTCTCAAAAATCAAAATCAACAACTGAAAAGCTAATATCCCTACAAGGGTTATATGTATCAATCCCTTAAACATAACTTATGGGATTGGAACTTTATCAAATTGAAATGGTATGTCTTGGTACTTCATCCCAGTGACAGCTTTATATACCAAATTCCAGTCTAAAAAATCTCCTAAGTTTTTATCTTTGAGCAAAAAATGATAAGTGATCATTGCATTTCTGTTGGCCATTGTCTCAACAATATAGCCGTCAGCAGGCCATTCTTTAAGATTCTGTTTGTTAACAAGTTTTAACTGGTTAAGTATGGCCCAGTTCTGGCTCGTATCAAATTCCGGGCCTTGGGCCTCGATTTCGGTCTGAATACCAAACGAAATCCTAACCGCCCCTGCGATTACTTTTTTAAGACTGCAAGAAAAACCTTTCTTTATAATCAAAGGTTGATCTTTCGCACCTTCTGCAACCAATTTAGAAAGGGATCCTAATTCAACTTGTTCAAAACCCACTGGAAGAATCGCTTTAATTTTTCCTTGAATCGAAAAAGCCTCAGCTTGATTCCTTTTTAAATACGGAAGATTAATAACAAAGGGCAAACTGTTGATGCCATCCACCGGAGCAAATGATTTTCCCTTTGTAGAAACCACTACAAGGGGCTTTCCCTCATACTTACATTCGATTTCATAAGGAACGGTATTAATTAAAACGGGTTCAACTTTATTCGCCCACTCAAGAAGAAAATCAAGCTTAGTAACAGAATTAGGAAAAACCAAATCAATAGACGAAGAAACCCGGCTTAATTTGGTTTTAAACAAAGGCTTGGTACTATCTTGGGTTTTATCCTGAAATGCAAAAACATCTGCAAACCAAAGAAAAATTAAACCACCAAGAACAAAAGTAAAACCGTTTATTAAATTCCGTACTCCCATAATCCCACCAATAAAAACATTTGAAAGAACATCGAAACTTATCATACATGAAACCTTACCCTAATAAGTTGAAAATCAATTCAAAAGAAAGTAATTCCCAAACCAATATCCTTGTTTAAAATACTGAAAAAAACATTGTTTAATATCTATCAATGCGACAACTAAAGTACTAATGGAACAACTATAAAGGAAATCCTTAAAAATCTAATCGTTCTAAAAAATTTCGCATGCCGTTAAATAAATTAGTCCCACCCGCCACACAATCATCAAAGACCACCGAATGCATTCGGCGGAAAGTCTTGGAATGCTGGCTTTTCCTTTTAAGAATAGAAGAATTAGAAAGGCAGCTCAAACCATCGCAATGGAAGGGTTTTGAAATTCCCTTTTATAATGCGGGATTTCAGCAAAAAGAGCACTAGGCTAACAATCAAAACCAACTTGGCTGGTTTGCAATCCAATCCCATTAATCAATAATCAACACATACTAACTCGCATCCAATCAAAACACCTTCACACAATCATCAAAGCCCACCGAATGCATTCGGCGGAAAGTCTTGGAATGCTGGCTTTTCCTTTTATGACATAGAAGAATTGGTAAAAACAGTCCTACTAAACACTACATCTGGGCTTTAGAGCGCCATTTTAGTATTAGAAGAATCAAAATAAGAAACACAATAATTAGGGAGCGATAATAAGAAAGGAAGGTATAAAAAAATAACCTCCCTTGCGGGAGGTTATTTAAAAACCCGGCAATAACCTACTCTCGCCCTTAACAGACTACCATCGGCTCTAGATGCTTAACGGCCGTGTTCGGAAAGGGAACGGGTGTGGCCATCTAGATAAGCTCACCGGGAAGATCGTGACAAATAGGCAGCGGTAAGAAGTGTAAAACGTTTGGAGAACCTGAAGAGAAAAAAGGATCAATGCGTCCAAACAATCGACTATTAGTACTGGTCAGCTAAGACTATTGCTAGCCTTGCACACCCAGCCTATCAACCTGGTGGTCTTCCAGGAGTCTTCGTTCTAAGAACATGGATACCTAATCTTGCAGAGGGTTTCACGCTTATATGCCTTCAGCGTTTATCCGAGCCGTACGTGGCTACCCTGCGATGCCACTAGCGTGACAACAGGAACACCATAGGTACGTCCTTCCCAATCCTCTCGTACTAGGGAAAAAACTGCTCAAGTATCCTACGCCCACAACAGATAGGGACCGACCTGTCTCACGACGGTCTAAACCCAGCTCACGTACCGCTTTCATTGGCGAACAGCCAAACCCTTGGGAGCTTCTCCACCCCCAGGATGCGATGAGCCGACATCGAGGTGCCAAACCTCCTCGCCGCTATGAACGCTCAGAGGAGATAAGCCTGTTATCCCCGGAGTACCTTTTATCTGTTGAGCGACGGCCTTTCCATCCAGCACCGCCGGATCACTAAGTCCTGCTTTCGCACCTGCTCGTCTGATGAGACTCGCAGTCAAGCACCCTTCTACCTTTACGCTCGTTGCCCGATTGCCGACCGGGCTGAGGGTACCTTTGAACTCCTCCGTTACTCTTTGGGAGGAGACCGCCCCAGTCAAACTGCCCACTTAGCACTGTCCGCCGCCCAGATTCATGGGTCGGGGTTAGAATTCAAAAACAGCAAGGGTGGTGTTTCATTTGTTGGCTCCCTAGGCGCCTGAACGCCTAGATCAAAGCCTCCCACCTACGCTACGCATGCTGGTTCTAAACCCAATACTAAGCTGCAGTAAAGGTTCACGGGGTCTTTCCGTCTAATTGCGGGTATGTTGCATCTTCACAACAACTACAGTTTCACCGAGTCGCTCGTGGAGACAGTGGTCCAGTCGTTACGCCATTCATGCAGGTCGGAACTTACCCGACAAGGAACTTCGCTACCTTAGGACCGTCATAGTTACGGCCGCCGTTTATCGGAGCTTCGGTTGCGAGCTTCACCTTACGGCTAACCCTCTTCCTTAACTTGCCGACACCGGGCAGGCGTCAGTCTCTATACATCATCTTACGATTTCGCAGAGACCTGTGTTTTTAGTAAACAGTCGCTAGACCCCTTTCACTGCGGCCCTCCCTGAGGAGGGCACCCCTTCTCCCGAAGTTACGGGGTTATGTTGCCGAGTTCCTTCACGAGCGTTCTCTCGAGCGCCTTAGAATATTCATCTCACCTACCTGTGTCGGTTTTAGTACGGGCGTTTTGTTTCGTCCGCGCTGAGGTTTTTCTTGTCTGTCTACTCGAAGACTTCGGGATCGTAAACGCCCTCGCCCTTTCGGGACGGCCTAATCTAACAGGCCGATCTTTTCCTAGCCAGCGTCACTCAGTTTGTCCACAAAATCGGTGCAGGAATATTAACCTGCCGTCCATCGACTACGCCTTTCGGCCTCATCTTAGGTTCCGACTAACCCTGGGCGGATTTACCTTCCCCAGGAAACCTTAGGTTTTCGGCGAACAGGATTCTCACCTGTTTTATCGTTACTCGTTCCGGCATGATCACTAGCACTTCGTCCAGGGCTCGTTGTCCGTACCCCTTCACCCTATTGTGCTACGCTCTCCTACCGCAGCTTACGCTGCCCGCCGCTTCGGTATCATACTTGAGTCCCGTTCATTATCGGCGCAGGACTCCTCGACCAGTAAGCTATTACGCACTTTTTAAATGGTGGCTGCTTCTAAGCCAACATCCTGGCTGTCACAGGAATCCAACTTCCTTTCGCACTTAGCATGATTTAGGGACCTTAGCGGGCGGTCTGGGTTGTTCCCCTCTCGACGACGAAGCTTATCCCTCGCCGTCTAGCTGCCGTGATAAGGTACATTGGTATTCGGAGTTTGGTTGCGAGGGATAGCCTGGTAGGCCTCCCAGCGCATTCAGTCGCTCTACCCCCAATGTCATCTGTCACGACGTTAACCCTAAAGTTATTTCGGAGAGAACGAGCTATCTCCACGTTTGATGATACTTTCAATCCTCCACACAGGTCATCCCCTAGTTTTTCAACACTAGTGAGTTCGGACCTCCATGAGGTGTTACCCTCACTTCATCCTGCCCATGCGTAGATCACGTGGTTTCGCGTCTACCGCCACCAACTCATGCGCCCTATTCAGACTCGCTTTCGCTTCGGCTCCGCCGCAGAACGGCTTAACCTGGCTGATGACGGTAAGTCGCCGGATCATTATGCAAAAGGCACGCCGTCACCCGGGCTTGCGCCACTGGGCTCCGACCGCTTGTAGGCATGTGGTTTCAGGTTCACTATCCTACCCTTATCGGGTTTCTTCTCATCTTTCGCTCGCGCTACTTGTTCGCTATCGGTCACCAAAGAGTATTTAGCCTTGCGGGATGGTCCCCGCAGATTCAGACCGGATTCCACGTGGCCGGCCCTACTCAGGTGCCAAACAAACTGTCTCTACTTTTTACCTACGGGGCTTTCACCCACTATGGCGCGACATTCCAGACGCTTTGGTTAAGTATACTCAGTCGTAAGTTTGGTCCTACAACCCCAACTAGAGATTCCAATTGGTTTAGGCTGTTCCGCTTTCGCTCGCCGCTACTGACGGAATCGATTTTTCTTTCTTTTCCTTCGGGTACTGAGATGTTTCAGTTCTCCGAGTTTGCCACATATACCTATGTATTCAGTATATGTTCATTCGGGTACCCTGGTATCAATGCTCGTTTGACAGCTCCACCAGGTTTATCGCAGTCTTCCACGCCCTTCATCGTCTTTTGGTGCCAAGACATCCCCCACATGCCCTTAGTAATTTGGACGCATCGATCCGATCTTCTCCACTTCATGTTTCCACGAATTGAAAAAAACAAGAATCGACTTCCATATTACGATTAATACTTCCCGCTAAGAAAATATTAATCAATATTGTAACGATCCTTAAGTTCTCTCTATTCTAAAGGCTCTCGCAAAGTTCACTTTTTCAACAACTCGACTAGATTACTCTAGTATATTGTTTGATCTTGCGATGCAACTTCTTACCGCTGCCTAATTGTCAAAGACCGTGTAGTTTCCAGAAGAAACTCTGTGTGCTTACCAAGCAAATAATTAATATTTACTTAGTACACACAATGTTTTTTAGGGCAAGAGAAGTGTATGACAAGGTGCGGGAAAAGATTTTTTTCGAATGGGTTCGAAAAAGCTCTATATTTCCAGCATTTAATCATCTTTTTATTTTTCCCAAGATCTTCTCAATACACCCAACACTTAGCAAATCTACCACAGAATAGCTTGCTTTATGCCTCCAATTAGGTTTTTCCTTCCAAGTTCCTGGCACATTCTGCGGATTCTTTGTAAACCAAAAATCTTCTAAATTCGCAAGTACTGTACCTGCTTGACTTTGCATCATTTCTCTGTAAAGGCAAGCCAACACCTCTGCTATTTGTTCTTGCTCCAGTTTTGCCTCAAAACTGTGCCCGGTTTGCAAACTTATCGCCTCCAATACCCTAACAAACAAAGCTTCTCGAACACTTTTCTCAGCTTTAGCCTCCTCCTTGGTAAGCAACCCCATTTCGACTCGGTCATCAATATCTGTGCCTGTCCAAAAAGCTGCAAACGGTGGTAGATCGTGCGTATTTAAACTAGCAATTGCCCCTTCCGGTGCTTTATTTAAAACACAACCTTCAACCGGGTTCATTTCAAACTGCCCAACAAACAAACGGTGCCAACCGTGCTTTTTCATTGCGGGCCTAACGGCTGGGGGCACGGTGCCTAGATCTTCCCCCGCAATTAAAGTCTTGTTGCGATAGGATTCGAGATTATAAATGGCATACATTGCATCAGAATTGTAACGAACATAAGCGCCGTTTTTAGCGCCTAATCCCTTTGGAACCCAATAAAGCCTGTGAATACCCATCACATGATCAACCCTAAGCATAGAACAATGCTTCATATGGCGCTTTAAACAAGACCGCAGGTAAACAAGTTTGTCATCTAAAAGCTTATCGGGCCTAATAGGAGGAAAGCCCCAATCTTGCCCAAGGGTAAAAAAGCTATCAGGAGGAGCTCCACCAGAAGCCCCCAAAGCAAAAATTTCTCGGTGACGATAAACATCATAGCTATCCGCATTTACGCCAAGAGGTAAATCAAGGTAAAGCCCCTTGGCGCCCAAGTCTAAAGATTTAGTAGCAACACTATTAATCTGCTCTTCAGCCCACCACTGAGAAAGTAAGAAATAATGTGTAGCCAACGGATTAACCAAAGCGTCGTTAAGTTTGCCTAGATGCAATTCGATAGGCCAACTATGCCAGGAAGCTTTGTATTTTTCGACAGTGGCGCGAAAAAGTGCGTAGTCAGAAACCTCGGGTCTATGAACAAGATAGGCATCAAAAGCAGCTTTTCTTTCCGGAGTTGCACATTGCAAAAAGGCATTAACACACCATTCCAAAACCGATCTTTTGAGCCTCATAACATTAGGGTAATCAACAAGATCTAGGTCTCGCAAAGCCTGAGCCTGAGCTTGGAACTCGGTTGAATTGAAGAGAAGTTGTGCCTGCGGGGAATAAGAGAATTCGGGAATGCGTTGAATATCGAGGTAGAATTCGTTCCAAAAAAGCCTACTAGCAGGCGAATAAGGACTAGGTTCGCAAGGTTCATCAAGGAAAGCAGCAAGTAAGGGTAAGGTGCCGACGACTTTGCCACCTTGTTTTGCAGTCCATTCGATAAGTTGTTCGAGGTCAGTGAAGTCACCAGCGCCAAGATTTCGCTCTGATTTAGCAGCATAAAGAGGAAGAAAGACACCCCAGTTTTTTTGACTGGGATCTAATTCAGAGCCAAAGGCTTTAAGTGGGGCTGCCAGTAGTGTTGATTCCAAATTCAGTGTTGATTCCAAATTCAGTGTTGATTCCAAATTCAGTGTTGATTCCAAATTCAGAGAATCAATCTGTAAAGAAAGCAGATGTTGCCCAAGGTCAATTTTTTTTGGTATTTCAATTTGATAGGTAATAAATTCTTGGTTTGCAACTACCCTAGAAGCAGAAACGACCAAATCGGAAATAACAAATTCCCAAGTGATTTGCCCGCCGAGTTCCAAAATTAATTTAGCTTTGCACTTTCCGTATTTCACCCCCTTGGGCAAAAGCAAAGGAATTTCTGCATACCCTTGTTCCCCTTCAAACCAAGCCACATTCACTGGAAGCAGGGGTTTAAAAGCCTCTGCAAGAAGTTTAGCTTGATGAAATTGCAAAGCTTCTTCTGGGTGTTTGATTGGAATATCAAGTTGATTTAGAATAGCAATTATAGCATCATTTGTGGCATAGACTAATTTGCCTTCAGAATTGAGATAATTAATTTCAATACCGCAAGCGTCTGCAAGCTTGCATAATGCTTCATTCTGATCGATCATAGAAGATACCTTTTGGACAAATAAGATAGTAACAAGGAGACCCAAGACATTAACCAAAGCCGTGAAACAATTTCGTATTCTTGCCTTAGTGCAAAAGATATTCAAGGGCATAGTTGATTAAACTAAGCTGTGCTAATTAATTGATTTAGTAAGGCGACAAGCAAAATGAAAATAGCCCTCAATCTGATAACCCCACCGGACCAATGCCCTTACCTTCCAGAAATGAAAAGTATGACAGAGTGCGATATCGTGTCAAAAATGACAATAAAAGAATACGAAAAAAGATTATTAAAAGGTTGGAGGCATTTTGGCAGACAAGTATTCAGACCAGTCTGTGAAAATTGTGAAGAATGCAAATCGCTTCGCATCCCGATAGAAACATTTAAACCAAATCGCAGCCAAGCAAGAAATATTAAAGCAAATACTGGCCGAATCACTTTAGAAATTGAAGAACCAAACCTAACTTCAGAGATAATGAATTTATACGACCGCTTTCACGAAGAAAGATCATCTAAAAGAGATTGGCCCGAAAAGAATTGGGAAGATTCTGATTCCTTTGAAAATTCGTTTTTAGACAACCCCTTTCAGGTCGAACAATGGGTATACCGAGAGCAAGGGAGGCTGTGCGGTGTTGGGTATGTAGACCGGTTGGTGTCTGGGTTATCAGCGATTTATTTTTTCCACGAGCCAGAATTATCGAGTTATGGACTTGGAATTTACAATGTCTTAGCAATGCTTAACCAAGCAAGGCAAAATAACTTGCCCTACTTATACTTGGGCTATTATGTAAAAGGTTGTCAATCCTTAGAGTACAAAGCGGGTTTTAAGCCTAATGAGATATTAACCCCACAAGGCATTTGGGTGTCAAAAACTTAGCAAATAGTAAGAACCGAAGAGGGAATAAATGAGGGTTTAGGGTTCTTCAAATCTTCACAGGTAATTGGAACAAAAAAAAATCTAGCATAGTTCCTTTGATAGTTCTTGATATCAATATTATTGAAGATTAAGATATGTTAATCAGTATGAAAATTGCTTTATACTTTTAGGGAATTGAGAAATATTCAAATCTAAGAACAGGCGTTTCTAGGGGATCAGCAAAAATTCGCCATCTTTGCCTTTCTCAGGAATAAGCGCATATGAGGTATACATGTCTGGTGAAGTAATAGTAGAAACAAGGAAATTAACCAAAGTGTACCGAGATTTCTGGGGTCGCCAAAAGCATACTGCTTTAAGGGCGCTTAACCTAGAAATAAGAAAAGGTGAGATCTTTGGATTGCTAGGGCCAAACGGTTCAGGCAAAACAACAACCATCAAACTTCTTTTAGGCCTTCTCTTCCCAACCGATGGAGAAGCCTTTGTATTTGGTAAACCTGCAGCAGATGTTACCAAAAATGAACGCATTGGCTACCTGCCTGAAGAATCTTATCTTTATCGCTTTCTCAATGCAGAAGAGACCTTAGATTTTTACGGCAGACTTTTTAATATGGATGCAAAAACTAGAAACGACCGAGCCAAGGAATGGATTGAGCGCGTAGGTTTAACCTCAAACCGCAAACGAATCCTTAAAGAATATTCCAAAGGTATGCGCCAAAGAATTGGCCTTGCCCAAGCTATGATCAACGACCCTGACCTCGTTATTCTAGATGAACCAACCTCCGGCCTAGACCCCTTAGGCGCCCGGTGGATGAAGAATCTAATTTCAGAACTACGCGACCAAGGCAAGACCGTCATTATGTGTAGCCATCGCCTAGAAGATGTGCAAGACATATGCGACCGGATAGCGATTCTGAATCTGGGTGAACTGCAAGCATATGGCAATGTTAAAGAATTGCTACAAGATGTAAATCGACTTGAATTAAGAGCAAGTGGCTTGCAAATCAACGAAAGTTTGCAAAAAGAATTGGAAGCAGTATTAACCAAGCACGGTGGAAAAATGGATTCCCTCGGTCACCCAACCACCACGCTAGAAGATTACTTCCTTCGTATTGTAGAAGAAAGCAAAGCTCATCCAGGAAGAAGGTTTTTACCTTCCGATATTAAAAATAGTTAATTGTAAAATTGGGTTGAAAAGAGTCTAAAAAAGACTTGTAGTCAAAAGAAAGACTTGTAGTCAAAAGAAAGACTTGTAGTCAAAAGAAAGAGTCGTAGTCAAAAGAAAGAGTCGGGGCTTTTAAATATGTTTCCAAGTATATTTGCGACGCTGTTTATTGAACGAGATCCTTTATCTTGGGCAGATGTTCCCGCAGGGGCTTTGCAATGGGTACAAAGCGTGGGTGGATTTGCAGCCATTGGCTTGCTGATTTGGTTGGTCTTTGGTTGGTTAAGAACCTCTGCAAGCGAAAAGAAACGAATCCCATCTTGGAAAAAGATCGTGTTCTCGGCATTGACCGGTTCGGGCCTTGCCCTCTTTGTAATAAGCTTCGTAATACGATTTTCCACACCGCCTCAAGAACAAAACAACAAGCTTCAAGATGCGATTCAAACCTTGGCAAGCAGTTTATGCCTAGGAGCGCTCTTGTTTCCTTTTCTTTGTAACCTGCCTAGTTTTAGCTTGAGGCGAATTTATGGCTTGGCAAAGTTAAGCTTTCAAGAAGCGATCCGCAGAAGAGTTGTTTATGCGTTTGCTGCCCTTTTACTCATCTTTCTTTTTGCAAGCTGGTTCATTCCCTACAAGCCCGAAGATCAAGTAAGAAGTTATGTACAAGTGGTCTACTGGGCAATGTCGCCATTGTTTTTATTAACCTCTGTATTGCTAGCAGCGTTCAGCATTCCCTCGGATATAAAAAGCCAAACCATTCATACGATTGTAACCAAGCCAGTAGAAAGATTTGAAATAGTGGCTGGAAGATTTCTCGGATTTATAGCATTAATGAGCTTGATCTTGTTAGTAATGACCACAGTAAGCTTGCTTTATGTTATTCGTGGGGTCGACCCAGCAGCTGCAGCAGAAAGTTTGAAAGCAAGGGTACCGCTTTATGGTGAGCTAGGTTTTGTGAACACGGAAAATGTCAACAAGGGTGATAATGTTGGTCGAGAATGGGAATACCGTAGTTATATAGCAGGCCCTGGGATGGGCGGCCGTGGCACAGCGACGGCGATTTGGGTATTCCCGTACCCACCCTCGAATCTTTCAACCCGCGAAAAAGTTCGCGCAGAATTCACCTTTGATATCTACCGTACCACCAAAGGCCGCGAAAACCGAGGTGTGGCGTGTTCTTTTTCTTTCCAAACTTGGCGTTTTAAAGAAGGAAACGACAAGATTTATGAAAGAGAAAAAAGGCAACGCTTACTCGACAGGAAAGGAAAAACCGATGCCCAAATTGAAAATGAACTCGCAGAAGAATTTGGCTATTATGCCTTCCCTAGCAAACCTATCTTTGATTATCAAACTCTCTATTTAGACATTCCATCCGGTTTATTTAAAAACGCCAACGCCCCTGATGCTGTTCGCTCGAAGGAATTACGCGACTCGGGCCTGCCTGTAGAACCAATCAAGGTTAAAGTAATCTGCCTAGACCCAACCCAATACATAGGCATGGCACGCTACGATTTATACTTCCGAGCAGATGACCCAGATTCGAGAAGTGAAAAATTCTGGTTTGCGCTCAATTTTTATAAAGGTTCTATCGGATTATGGCTAAGAATGTGTTTAGTAACAGGGCTATCGGTCTGCTTAAGTACTTATTTAACTGGGGTAATCAGTCTTTTATTCACGCTGATTTTATTTATGGGTGGATTAGTACAAGAATTTATTCAGCAAGTTGCGACGGGGAAAAACCCCGGGGGTGGCCCTGTCGAATCGCTTTTGCGTTTGGTGCGTAGGGAAAATATGGCAAGTCCCTTAGAGCAAACTACCGCAAATCAAATTGCAACCAGCAGCGATGTTTTCTTCCGCTGGGTTATAAGCCGACTTCTCGATATCATCCCCGATGTGGAAAGATTAGATTTCACAGTTTTTGTTGCAGAAGGTTTTGATATTTCAGGAACGCAATTAATTTTGAATGCAATAATACTAGTAGGTTACTTAGCACCTTGGGCAATACTTTCTTACTACTTGCTCAAATGGCGCGAAATAGCTTCATCCTAATTGATTTAACCTGATTCGTTTTCCAGGTTAGGAGATATAAAATGGCAAGTCCTTTTCAAATACAAGCTAGAAACCGTAAGTTCCTTTACATCGGACTTATCTTCGTTCTCTTTACCTTTGCTTGGTTTTGGCGACATTACTATGTAGATGCCCAAGCCAGCAAACTTGCAATTCGCGAAGTTAACCGAGGCGATGTTGAACTTTCTGGTTCGGTAATTCGGCTTACCCTAACCGGGTCAAGAGGATTAGCAACTTGCGCCCTTTGGATTTCCGCAATTGATAAACAAAAAAAGAACCAATGGAATGAACTTGAATTACTAGTTCGTTCACTCACCAAACTACAACCCTACTTCATCACACCTTGGTTATTTCAAAGCTGGAATCTGGCTTACAATGTTTCGGTAGAATCCGATCGAGTTAAAGATAAATACTTTTACATCACGCGAGGGATTGAGTTACTAGCGGAAGGTGAGAAGCAGAATAGGAATCACCCTGACTTACGGTTTAATATTGGTTTTTATAACCAGCACAAAATTTGCCAAAGTGATGAAACCAACACCTTAAGATCAATCTACCAACTAAGCTGCATACCCCCAAGCGAAAGAGATCCATCGCGATTTCGAGTTTACACAGATGAAGGAAAAGAACTACGATGGTCGGAGTTTTCTTCATTTGTAACAGAAAACCCAACCAACCAAACAATGAAGGGTCGGATAGAAAAAGCGATGCGGGAGTTTGATAACTTTTGCAAGGAACACCCGCAGTTAACAAGGCGTTTACGAGATGGAATACGCAGAGAAACAAAGTTTGAACAAGCAAGGCAATTTTCCTGTGAATCGGTAGATGCGGTGATTCAATTTTTATCAGACAACCAAGTAGTTCCCTCGTTATTTGAAGAATCGCCACCAGCGCCACCAAATGGTTGGGAAGCCAAATCAGACAAGTTAAAAGTAGTGGAACAAAGGTTTCCAGTATTACCCGCGCCACGCCGAGTACAAAAACCTCAGGTGGAATTTTTACCAGGCGAGTTGACCAGTGAATCGCGCCTGGGTGACGACTTTGACGCTTATGCGAATGCGCGAGCTTGGTATTCGTATTCCCAAGAACCAATTCCACCAGCAGATATTCTGCCCGGTTCAACCCAGCCAATTTCTGATAGAAACCTCCAGCGTAAGCCAAAGAATATAGCGACCCTTATCTTTAGAAACTACCCTGCTCGGGCACAAAGTTACATTGCAGAAAGATTACAACAAGAAGGCTGGTTCGATGATGGCGGCTGGCGCATCAACAATTGGTTTGACGGTGATAACTTTAGTGATGGCAGCGCAGCGATTATAGGAAACGGTCGCGATAAATGGTCTTTAAAAGCGTGGGAAGACGCTGCAAGATTATGGCAAGATCACGCCGAGCAAAATCATATGATGTTTAAATCCGCAGAAGATGAAGCAGTAAAACGCAAGCTAGCAAGTGAGTTCAGAAAATCACTTAAACTATCAGAAGGTGAGGCTCTTCCAAACTTACGCGAAGACAAAATGACAACCGAAGAAAAAGAACGCTACCAAGCAGCTTGGTTTTTAAAAGAACTCGATGTGTACAGGAATATGTCGAACTTTATGCATCATTATGTAAGAGCCCGTGCTGAATCTCTGACTGATACTATGAACTGCAAAAAACTTTTCTTTGAAGCTGAAACCGAAAGGCTTGGAGATAACCCAAGAAGAGCTCTCGAAATCTATCGTAAAAAAGAATCTATGAACGATTGGAAAGAAAAAGTTCTGCTGACGACCAAAAGAATCGGCGAAAAAGATCTGCGCGTATTAACAGACTTTGGCAAAGATGCTTTAACTCAAGAAAGCACCTACGAAGTTCAATTCCGTTATTTAAATCTTTTCGAAAGAGAAGAAGGTCAATTGGTGAAACAACAGTTATTACAAAGGCTAGCTCAAATAGAATTTGGAAGCCTTGCGAATTCGCACGCTGGTCTTTTCCCAGGTGTGATCCCAACTTGGTTACCAATTATATCTCTGGTTTCGCCTAGGCCATTCCCAGGGGTAGATTTACTAGAAGGCCCCTTTGATGGAAAAGATGCTTTAGGTGCACCCTTGGTGGAAGAACATGTAATCAGTACATTTATGTCGAGGAAAAATCTAACTCCGAAGAAAAAAACGGAAGTAACAGCGGAACCGCCCAAGGCAATGGAACCAGGTAAAGAGTTGCCCAAAAAGTAAACCTTCACTTTTAAATTAATTGAGCTTACGCAGTTGGCAGAAACCGGGCCTCAGCTATTCAATTTGTGATTCAGTTACATACCGTTCGCTGGGGCCGCCTACACGCATTTGCTACACCGGCTACAGATGTCTAATCCCAAAGGAAATGCGAAACACCCGCTGGAATTAGCTTGGCACATTGAATCTGTCCAATCAGGAGATTGGCGTGCCCAGGGGAAATGCGAAACACACAAACAAGAATTCCCAGCGAACGCAGTCGCTGGGAATTCTTGTTTGTCGGGAGGGCCGGTGGGCTTGCTTGCCTCTACTCCTGCAGATCAACTTCACACGCTTTTACAAATCAGGTAATCAAAAACCTGATTGAATTCATTTTTTGGTACCAGTGATTCGCCGAACGGGCATTATAATTCACTCTTTTTTATTGACAGGATTTTTATCATCATCATACTATAGTGATAGATTAATTTTGTAATCATTATGCCCATTTCTGCGACTCGTCGTCGCTTGAGATAATTTGTGCAGGGCACAATGTTGACCAAGGTAACTTGTGCAAACGAATACCAGTTAGGCCACTATTTATGACCGTAGAACTTGAAAAATTGATGCGACCGGACGAGGTGCAGTGCCTTGGCGTCGCAACCATGAGCGAGGAACAGCGACAGACGCTGTTCGATTGGGGGATGCGGATGTATTCCTCGGGGCAGCATGTCGTCGCCGACATTGAGGACATCAAGTATGACGGCAGACTTATCATCCTTGATGACGGCACACGCTGGGAGGTCGAGGCGATAGACTCCACGACAGCCGAGTTGTGGAGTCCATTGGACAAGGTTGTCGTGATCGACGACGAGATGTATAAACTCGAAGACACGGAAAAGGTTGGAGTTCAGCAAGAAGACTAGACTGAGACGAGGTTTAACCATGCGCTGCAGCGAACGGCGGCGCGCTGCACATCGGGCGAAACAATCAGGGCGTAGTCGTCGGCCGGCCCAACGCGACTCGGTTGTTGGAAGAGATTCCCAACAAGGTGCGCGACATCGTGGTGGAAGTGAACCTGCGCGAGGAAGCCGGAAAAGAGTGGCTGGAGATCGTGGTCCAACCCTATCCCAGTCCCATCAGTTACAAGGGCGAATATTACTACCGCAGCGGCAGCACGAAGCAAGAGTTGAAAGGTGCGGCACTGGAACGGTTTCTTCTGAAAAAGCGCGGGCGGCATTGGGACGGTGTGCCAGAACCCTCGTTCACGGCAAAAAGTTGCAGCGCTAAGGCACTGCGGTTGTTCAAACTACGGGCCACACAGAGCCGACGGATGGATCGCACCCTGTTGCGAGACAGTCGCGAGGCCGTGCTCAGTAATCTGGAACTCATCGAGCCACACTGTCTAAAACGGGCCGCCTGCTTGCTGTTCTCCGACAGGCCGGAACAGGTTGTCAGCGGAGCCTGGATCAAGATCGGGTTCTTCGTGACCGACGACGACCTTCGGTATCAGGACGAGATTCACGGGAACCTGTTCGAGCAAGTGGAGAAGACTCTGGAGTTGCTGCACACGAAGTATCTGAAGGCTTACATCCGCTACGAGGGCCTGCAACGAGTGGAGACCTTCCTGTATCCCGATGGTGCGTTGCGCGAAGCTGTGCTCAATGCCATCGTTCACAAGGACTACAGCAGCGGCATCCCGATCCAGATCAGCGTTTACGAAAACAAGATCGTGATGTGGAACCCCGCCACCTTGCCCGAGGGCTGGACGCTGAAACGGTTCCTCGGCAAGCACCCGTCAAACCCGCCCAATCCCCTTCTGGCCAATGCTTTCTTCCGTGCGGGCTACATCGAATCTTGGGGTCGTGGCATCGAAAAAATCAGCCGCGAATGCTGCGAGCATGACATCACTCCACCCGACTACGATTTTGAGATGTCTGGCTTGATGCTGACATTTCAGGCCAACCCCGCTCATTTGTTGGCAACGGACGATGGCGAAAAAACGCTAGGAAAAACGCCGGTAGAAACGCTGGTAGAAACGCTAGGAAAAACGCTAGGAAAAACGCTAGGAAAAACTCCGGCCCAGATTCTGGAACTCCTCCGGAACAATCCCCACTTAACGGTTCCGGAGATCGCAAAACGCATCTCAAAGTCTGAGAGCGCGGTCAACCGCACGATCCTGAAGCTTCAAACTGATGGACGCCTAAAACGCGCAGGCTCCCGCAAGGGCGGCCATTGGGAGGTGCTCACATAAAGCTGTGCTCAATGCCATCGTTCACAAGGACTACAGCAGCGGCATCCCGATCCAGATCAGCGTTTACGAAAACAAGATCGTGATGTGGAACCCCGCCACC